>Ga0209061_1002050_pt1 | contig 28165 bp, 33 predicted proteins | sample Coa_R1_10_FD_187157 | JGI IMG/M metagenome (GOLD analysis project Ga0209061, IMG submission 187157) | Surface soil microbial communities from Centralia Pennsylvania, which are recovering from an underground coalmine fire - Coalmine... | ecosystem: Environmental > Terrestrial > Soil >... | reverse complement strand
AGCGGCGCCCACTCGCCCCAGGCGGACCCACTACGCGCGAGCGGCGCCCACTCGCCCCAGGCGGACCCACTACGCGCGAGCGGCGCCCACTCGCCCCAGGCGGACCCACTACGCGCGAGCGGCGCCCACTCGCCCCAGGCGGACCCACTACGCGCGAGCGGCGCCCACTCGCCCCAGGCGGACCCACTACGCGCGAGCGGCGCCCACTCGCCCCAGGCGGACCCACTACGCGCGAGCGGCGCCCGGGACGAGCACATTCGGATCGGTCAGCAGCTCGATCAGCGCCGGGCCCTGCACGGCCTGCGCCCGCGCCAGCGCACCAGCGAACTCCTCCGTCGCCGCGACCCGCTCGGCGTGCATGCCGAACGCCCGCGCCAAGGCGGCGAAGTCCGGGTTGCGCAGCTCGGTGGCGAGCGCCCGGCCGGGGTAGCGACGCTCCTGATGCATCCGGATCGTCGCGAGCCTCCGGTTGTTGGCGACGAGCACGATGATCGGCAGGCGCTCCTGGACGATCGTGGCGAGCTCCTGTCCGCACATCTGAAAGCACCCGTCGCCCGCCAGCGCGACAACCATCCGCTCCGGATGCAGCAGCGCGGCCGCCAGCGCCGCGGGGATGCCGTAGCCCATCGCACCGCTCTGGGGCGCGAGCTGAGTGCCCCAGCGCCGATAGCGGAAGAACCGGTGCAGCCAGAGCGTGTAGTTGCCGGCTCCGTTGCAGAGGATCGCGTCGTCGGGGAGCTCCGATCGCAGCAGGGCGATCACGTGGCCGAGGTCGACGCCTCGTCCCCCAGCGGCCCGGGGTGCCGACCAGCTCTCGTAGTCCGCTCGCGCGCCGCGCATCCACTCCCTCCAGCGCCCGCCGCCAACCCGCGCGAGCGCGTCGAGGGCGGCGACGAACGGTCGCACCGCAGCAACGATCCCGAGGCGCGGCTGGTACACGCGACCGAGCTCGTCGGCGTCGGGGTAGACGTGGACAAGCGTCTGCGTCGGGCTCGGCGGCTTGGGGTTCGTGTACCCCTGCGTCTCCACCTCGCCCAGCCGCGTGCCGATCGCGATCAGCAGATCCGCGTCGCGAATCCGCCGCGCCAGGCGCGGGTTGATTCCCAACCCGACGTCACCTGCGTAGCAGTCGAGCTCGTTGTCGACCACATCCTGACGGCGGAAGGAGGCGCCAACGGGAAGCATGCACGCTTGCGCCCAGGCGCTCAGGCGCGCGCACGCCTCCTCATCCCAAGGCCCGCCGCCCACGAGCACGAACGGCCGCTCGGCGCTCTCAAGCAGGGCCCTCAGCGCCTCGACCTCGCCGGGGTCGACGCCCGGCTCGCGCGAGACGTACGGCTCGGCGTCGGCCGCATCGCTAGGCTCGGCCAGGACGTCCTCCGGGAGCGAGACGACCACCGGGCCGGGCCGTCCGCTTGTCGCAAGCGCGAACGCGCTCGCCACCTGCTCGGGGATCCGCTCCGCCTGCTCGACCTCGAAGACGCCCTTTGCGATCGACCCGAACAGCGCCCGGCAGTCGATCTCCTGAAATGCCTCGCGACCGCGGTGCGGGCGCGCAACCTGTCCCACGAGCGCCACCAGCGCAGTGGAGTCCTGGCGGGCGGTGTGGATTCCCACTGCGGCATGGGCTGCGCCAGGGCCCCGGGTGACCATGCACACGCCGGGTCTGCCGGTGAGCTTGCCAGCGGCCTCGGCCGCGTTGGCCGCCGCCGCCTCGTGGCGGCAGGTGACCACGCGCAGCCGGTCGCGGTGGTCGTAGAGCCCGTCCAGCAGCGGCAGATAGCTCTCGCCGGGCACGCAGAAGGCGAGCTGGCAGCCGTGCAGGACCAGCTGATCCGCAAGCAGTTTGCCGCCGCTTCTCAAACCCCCAGCCGGTCGGTCTCGCCGAAGCTCGAGGATCGTTGCCCCGTTGCGGCGCTCATGTGTGCGGTAGGGCGCCCCAGATGTAGTAGGCCGCGGCAACCGTGAACAGAGCGGCGTCGATGCGGTCCAGCGCGCCGCCGTGCGCCCCGAACAGATGGCCGGTGTCCTTGGCGCCCGCATCACGCTTGATCAGCGATTCGAACAGGTCGCCGAGCGGACCGAGCACCGCCACGGCGATCCCCAGCGCGAGCGCGTCCCCGCGCGTCAGCCAAGGCTGGAACAGCGTCGCGCAGAAGAGGGTGACGATCGCGATCAGGATCCCGCACACCAAGCCCTCGACGGTCTTCTTCGGCGAGATCGAGGGCGCCAGCGGCCGTCGGCCGAACAGTCGCCCTCCAAGGTAGGCTGCGGTGTCACCGAGGAAGGTGCCGAGCAGCACGTCGATGAGAACGCCGGCGCCGTGGCTCGCCTCGCGCAGCAGCACGGCATGGGCCAGCCCGAAGCCGATCCAGAAGACCCCGAGCAGCGTCGCCGCGATCGAGAAGGTGGCGCCGCGCGACTGGCGGCGAGCGACGATCGCCAGGAACAGCGCCGGCACGCTCGCCACCGCCGCAAGCAGCACCGTGCGCGGCGATCCGTAGAGGGCCGCCAAGCCCATCGCCACCATCGCCGCGAACGCGACCGCGGGCACCGGCCGCCAGCGGGCGAGTAGCCGGTGAAGCTCATGCATGCAGGCGAGCCCGATGGCGATCGCGAACAGCGCCCACGCCAGCCCGCCGATGTCGATGATGCCGATCGCCAGCACGGCGGCTGGGATCGCCACCAGGATCCGCGCAAGCAGCTCGGATCGCCGGCGGGGCTCGCGCGGCTCGCCCCCTCTCCGCGGCCTGCGCGAGGGCCGATCACCAGCGCCCGGCTCATCGACCCCGCCGCCATGCCGTCGATGCGATGGGATGTCGTCTCGCTCCCCGCGCAAGCCGCGGCCGGCCGCGAGGTCGATCCGCAATTCGCGCGGTTCCCGTGCTCCCCCGGTCTGGCGCGGGGTCGACGTCGAGGCCATCAGCGGCCTCCAAAGCGCCGCTGGCGCGCGGCGAACTCGGCCAGGCACTGCTCGAACACCTCGCGCGTGAAATCCGGCCACAGCTCGTCGCGGAACACCAGCTCGGAGTAGGCGGATTGCCAGAGCAGATAGTTCGACATGCGCCGCTCGCCGCTGGTGCGGATCACCAGGTCAGGGTCATGCATGTCGGGCGCGTACAGGTGGGCGCGGAACTCCTCCTCGGTGGTGCCATTGAAGGCGCGCGCCGCGTCCACGATCTCCGCTCTGCCGCCGTAGTTGAAGGCGACGAAGAACGTCATCCGCGTGTTGTTGCGCGTCAGCTCCTCGGCCCACTCCATCTGCTCGATCAGCGCCGGCGGGACCGGGGGCGCGCGCCGGCCGATGAAGCGGATCCGCACGTTCTCCTCGTGCAGCGGTGGCACCTCACTCTGCACGCGCTCCATGAACATCTGCATCAGTCCCGAGACCTCAGCCGGCGAGCGCCGCCAGTTCTCGGTTGAGAACGAGTAGACGGTCAGCTCCTCGATCCCGAGGTCCGGCGCGTCCCGCACGCGCTCGGTTACCACGTCGGCGCCCGCGCGGTGCCCCTCCAGCACCGGCAGCCCGCGCTGCTGCGCCCAACGGCCGTTGCCGTCGGTGATGATCGCGACATACCGTGCGCGCCCGCCATCCGGCTGCACGCTAGACCTCGAGGATCTCGGCTTCCTTGTGCTCGAGCACCTCGTCGAGCTCGCGGATCCGAGCGTCGGTCACCTTCTGCAGCTCGACCTCGGCACGGTGCTCGTCATCCGAGCCAATTTCGCCCTCGGCCTTGAGCTCGCGCAGGTCATGCATGATGTCGCGGCGGATATTGCGGATCGCGACCCTCCCCTCCTCGGCGATGTTGCGGGCCACCCTGACCAGCTGGCGGCGCCGCTCCTCGGTCAGCTCGGGGACGGCCAGGCGAATCACATTGCCATCGTTGGACGGGGTCAGCCCCACGTCGGACTCGAGGATCGCCCGCTCGATCGCCTTGATCGAGTTGCGGTCGTAGGGCTGGATCATCAGCAGGCGTGCCTCCGGCGCGGTGATCGTGGCCAGCTGGCGCAGCGGCGTCTGCGCGCCGTAGTAGTCGACGACGATTCGGTCCAGCAACGCCGGGCTCGCCCGGCCGGTGCGCACCGAGCCGAGCTCATGTCGCACGGACTCCACCGATTTGGCCATGCGTTCGCGGGCGTCCGCGAGCAGCATCTCCACCGTCTCGTCGCTCATGTCCTCACCAAGGTTCCCACGCGCTCGCCGGAAACTATCCGGTCGATGTTGCGGCCGTCGGCCATGTTGAAGACGACGATCGGCAGGCGGTTGTCCATGCAGAGCGCGAACGCGGTTGAATCCATCACCTGCAACCCACGGGTCAGCGCCTCCTTGTGGGTGATCTCGGGAATGAACTGGGCGCTTGAGTCGGTGGCGGGATCGGCGCTGTAGACGCCCTCGACGCCGTTCTTAGCCATCAGGATGATCTCCGCATGCACCTCGAGCGCGCGCAGCGCGGCTGCCGTGTCGCTGGTGAAGAAGGGGTTGCCGGTGCCCGCGGCGAAGATCACAACCCTGCCCTTCTCGAGATGGCGGATCGCGCGGCGCCGGATGTAGGGCTCGGCGACCTCCGAGATCGTGATCGCCGACTGCACCCGGGTTGGCACATCCTGCTTTTCGAGCGCGTCCTGGAGCGCAAGCGCGTTCAGCACGATTGCGAGCATCCCCATGTAGTCCCCCGTCGCGCGGTCCATGCCGCGGGCGGCCGCGGCCAGCCCGCGGAAGATGTTGCCGCCACCGAGCACGATCGCGACCTCAACCCCACGCCGGTGCACGGCCGCGATCTCCGCTGCGATCGCACGCACCCGCTCGGGGTCGGTGCCGTAGTCGAGGTCGCCCATCAGGGCCTCGCCGGACAGCTTGAGCAGCACGCGCGAGTAGACCGGCGGCGGCTGCTCGCTCACGCCCGTGCGAGCGTCGGCCTCGGGCTCACGCACCCTGCCGGGTGGCGCCGCCATCGCTCATGCCCCCGTCGGCGGGTGCGCGCAGCGGCCGAGCGCCGACGCTGCGACTGGCGCTGCGAGCATCGCTCACGCCCCCACCTCGAAGCGCGCGAAGCGCCGGATGACGATGTTCTCGCCGATCTCCGCCGACAGCCCGCTACGCAGCTGCTCGACCGTCTTGCCCGCATGCTTGTCCTGATTGACATGCCGTTGGCGCAGCAGCACGACCTCGTCCAGCCACTTGTCGAGCCTGCCGGCGACGATCCGCTCGCGCACGTGCTCGGGACGGTTTGAAGCCTGCTCGGTGGCGATCCGTCGCTCCCGTTCGAGCTCCTCCGCCGGTACCTCCTCCTCCGAGATCGCAAGCGGGTTGGTGGCGGCAATCTGCAGCGCCACCTCGCGCGCAAACTCCACGAACCGCTCGTTGCGCGCAACGAAGTCGGTTTCGCAGTCGACCTCGACCAGCACCCCGATCTTGCCGCCGGCATGGATGTAGCTGTGAACGATCCCCTCGCTCGCCTGTGCGCCCGCGCGCCTGGCCGCCTTCGCCTCGCCCCGCGCGCGCAGAAGCTCGATCGCCCGCTCGATGTCGCCCCCGGTCTCGGTCAGCGCCTCGCGGCAGGCGAGCACGCCGGCGCCGGTCCGCTCGCGCAACTCCTTGACCTCCTTTGCGCTGATCGCGCTCATCGTCCCTCCTCCACTCGCTCCGCTCCCGCCGCAACCGGCTGGCCGCCGAGGTCGCCCTGGGATGGCGATGTCGGCGGGGTTGGGGCCTGCGCCCCCGCGTCCTCTGCCTGCGGCTGAGGCGATGAGGCCTGCGTCGGCTCCTGCGCGGGCGGGACCTGCGCGCCGGTCTCCTCGGCCTGCTGCGCTGAGAGGACCTGCGGCCCGGTGTCCTCGGCCTGCTGCGCTGAGGGGACTTGCGCTCCGGTGTCCTCTGCCTGCGGCGGAGGCGATGAGGCCTGCGTCGGCTCCTGCGCGGCTGGCTGCCCGCCGGTCCTCTGTGCAGCCGCCCCGCGAGCGCGCGCCTGCGCCTCCTGGCGAGCGTGCTCCTCGGCCTCCAGGCGCGCCCGCTCCTGCGCCTCCTGGCGCTCGCGCTCCTCGGCCTCCAGGCGCGCCCGCTCCTCCGCCTCCTGGCGCTCGCGCTCGAGCCTCGCCGCCTCCTCCTCGGCGCGGAAGGCGCGGTGCGCCTGGGCCACCGCCTCGCCGATCGCCCTGGTGATGATCGCGCACGAGCGGATCGCGTCGTCGTTGCCCGGGATCACATAGTCGATCCCATCCGGGTCGCAGTTGGTGTCGACCAGGCCGATGATCGGAATTCGCAGCCGCTGCGCCTCGCGCACGGCGATCGCCTCGGTCTTGAGATCGACGATGTAGACCGCGTCGGGGACGCGCTGCATGTCCTTGACGCCGCCGAGGTTAGCGCGCAGCTTCTCGAGATCCGCCTGGGCCGCCATCCGCTCGCGGGTCGGCAGCAGCTCCAGCTGCCCTTCCGCCGCGTAGCGCTCGAGCTCATGCAGGCGCTTGATCCGCTGTGAGATCGTCTGGAAGTTCGTCAGCAAGCCGCCCAGCCAGCGGTGGTTGACATACGGCATCCCCGCCGCCTCCGCGGTGTCGCGGATCACGTCGCGCGCCTGCTTCTTGGTGCCGACGAACAGCACGACGCCCCCGCGCCGGGCGGTCTCCTCGGCAAACCGGCGGGCGCGCTCGAGCAACTCGACGGTCTGCAGCAGATCGATGATGTAGATGCCGTCCCGCTCGCCGTAGATGAAGCGGCGCATCTTGGGGTTCCAGCGGCGCGTCTGGTGGCCGAAGTGCACCCCGGCCTCCAGCAGCTCCTTGATGCCGATCTCGGCCACTGCTCGTTGCTCTCCCTTTTGTCGCTTTGCAGTTCGTGCCGCCCGCGATGACCGCACACCCCCGGCTTGCCGTCGGGGGCAGGGACGCGGTCACCTCTCCGAGCGGGGTTGGTTGCAGGTGCCGCGAAGAGTCTACGCGACTTGCTCCCGTTCGCGCCGTTCCCACACCTGCTGCGAGAAGGCACGGCCGATGCTCGGCGGCCGCCGGGTTGTGCCGATGCGCGCTCTGCCGGCCCTAATCCGCGCGTGCCGCCTCGAGCGCCCGCGCGAGGTCGGCCGGCAGCGGCGAGCGGAAGTCAAGTTCGCCGCCGGCGATCGGATGCGGGAACGACAGCCGGCGCGCATGCAGGAACTGGCGCTCAAGCCCGTAGCGTGCCGGTCCGCCGTACTGCCGGTCGCCCAGCACCGGGTGGCCGATCGCCGCAAGGTGCACGCGGATCTGATGCGTGCGGCCGGTGTCGAGCAGCACGCGCAGCAGCGCACAGCGCGCAAACGACTGCTCGACCACGAAGTGGGTGCGGGCCTCGCGGGGGCGATCGGTGTCGATTGACATCAGCCCTCGCTCGCGGCGGTGCGGCCCGATCGGCGCATCGACCGTGCCGCTGCGCGCCGGCGGCACGCCCTCGACGAGTGCCGCGTACTCCCGGCGCAGCTCGCGTGCGGCAAGCAGTCGCTTCAGCGCCCGGTGGGCTTGCTCGCTCTTGGCCACGACCAGCAGCCCGGAGGTGTCGCGGTCGAGCCGGTGAACGATCCCAGCTCGCCACGGCTCCTCGCCGCCGGCGGCACGCCCGGCGAGCGCCTGCGCCAGCGTCCCCGTCCGATGGCCGCGCGCGGGATGCACCACCAGCCCGGCGGGCTTGTCTACCACCAGCAGATGGTCATCCTCGAAGAGAACCGCGAAGGGCACCGCCGGTTCCTGCTCGGCGGCCGCCTCGGCCGTCGGCGGCGGGTCGAGCTGCACCCGCTGGCCGGGGCGGAGCAGGTAGCGCTTTGGCCGCAGCTGACCGTCGACCAGCACACGCGCCGCGGCGATCAGCGCCTCGGCCCGCGCGCGCGAGCCGACCTCGGCGGCAAGGAAGCGGTCGAGCCGCATGCCTGCGGCCTGCTCGTCGACCTCGATCACACGCCGTCCAGAGACCATCCTGCGCGCCGCTCGCACCGCGGGCGGTTGCCCGTGGCGGGATGACTCGCCTGCGCACCCCTCAAGGCTGCTTGCGCGGCCCAGCCAGCTCAAGCACCGCCACCAAGGCGATCACCCCGACCGTGATCGCCACGTCGGCGAGGTTGAACGCGGGCCAGTCTGGCAGCTTGATGAAGTCGGTGACCGCGCCCGAGACGACCCGGTCGATGAGGTTGCCGATCGCGCCGCCAACCAGCAGTCCGGTCGGCAGCCACAGCAGCCGCCGCCACGGCCGCAGCGCCAGGTAGCCGATCAAAAGCGCCAACGCCACCAGCGTGACCGCCAGCACCAGCGCCCCCCCGCCGGACAGCAGGCTGAAGGCAACGCCGGAGTTGCGCACGTGCACGAGCCGCACGCCCGGAAGCACCCGCTCGCCGGCGCCGGGGGCGATCCCCGTCGCGACGGTGTGCTTGGTCAGCTGGTCGAGCGCGATCACAAGGACCGCGACGAGCGCGGCCCGCGCCAGCGCACCGGCGCGGGCACGCGGTCGGCGGCGTGAGCTGATGGCGACCATCCCGCTCAACCCCTGATCGCTCCGACGACGAACACGCGCAGGATCACCAGCACGAAGATCGCCGCGATCGGGCTGAAGTCGAACATCCCGATCGTCGGGATGAAGCGGCGAAAGATCCTCAGGTACGGCTCGGTGACGTCGCGCAGAAAGCCGAGCACGGCATCGCTGTAGCGGGAGTAGGGAGGGCTCCACCCGAACGCGAACACGAGGCTCGCGAGGATGTGGACGATGATCAGGATGATGTAGACCTCGAACAGCGCGGCGACGAAGTCAGCGATGTCGCCGCGGACGCTCGCGAGCGCGAGCATCAGCGCTCGCCTCCGCCAGCGCCAACCGCGCGGCTGGCCTCCCCCTCCGGACGCGCCTGTGGCGGTCGGTTGTCGAGGACCGCGTCGATCGCCTCTTGGAAGGCGGTGCGGACCCCGGCACGCTCGAGCGCCGCAAGGCCGCGGGCGGTCGAGCCGCCGGGCGAGGTCACCTCGCGCCGGACCGCGAGCGTGTCGTAGCCGCGGTGCTCGAGCAGCGTTGCGGTGCCAGCGAGCGTCCCGGCCAAAAGCCGCGCTGCAAGCGACGGCCCGAGGCCGCGCCTGACCGCGGCATCGACCTGCGCCTCGACGAGCAGCGCCACGTATGCGGGGCCCACGCCGCTGAGCGCGCTCGCGACCTCGAGCAGCGCCGCCGGCACCTCGACCACGCTGCCGAGCCGGGCGAAGCGCTCGAGCACCTGCGGCTCGAGCTCGGCGGCGCGCGCCCGGGCCTCCGGGTCCCCCTCGACGCGCGCATAGCAGATCACCCCACGGCGCACCTCGACCGGCGTATTCGGCATCAGCTGGAAGGTCGGCGTCCCCGGGTAGGCCGCCTGCAGACGTCCTGGATCGATCCCCCCGAGCACGGAGGCCACCGCCCTCGCCACCCCGCCGATCTCGGCCGCAACCTGCTCCAGCTGGGCCGGCTTGTGACAGAGGACGACCAGATCGCAGCGCTCCGCGAGCTCCCGGTTGGAGGCGACGGCCTTGCCGCCGAGCTCGGCGGCAAGCGCCGCCGCCCGGCCAGAGCCCCCGTCGGAGCAGAGCACCGGCTCTCCCCAGCCGCGCGCGAGCGCGCGCGCCATGTTCCCGGCGCCGATCAGGCCGACTCGCATGCGCCCAAATCTACAGCCGCGCGTGCGCCGAGCCGACAGCCGCCCACCACCGCCGGGTCCTGATCCTGCGCCGAGCGCGCAGGGAGCCCGGCCGTAGGCGTGCCCTAGCTCTGGTTGAAGAAGCCCTTCTCGATGATCCGCGCCCGCTCCTCGGCGGAGACCTCAACGTTGCGCGGGGTGAGGAGGAAGACCTTGTCGGCGATCCGCTGCATCCCGCCGTCGAGCGCGTAGGTGAGGCCGCTGGAGAAGTCGATCAGGCGCTTGGCGAGGTCGTGGTCGGTGCCCTGGAGGTTGAGGATCACCGGAATCGAGTCCTTGAACTTGTCGGCCACGTCCTGCACGTCGTTGAAGCTTCGCGGCGCGACGAAGTGCACGCGCACCTCGCCGCTGCGCCCGTTCGGCCTCCCGCCAGCGACCGGCCGCAGCATCCGCGTGCGTTGCTCGGAGCTCTCCTCGCCGAAGATCTCATCGATGTCATCGCGCCGGCGCCGCGGACTCAGCCGCCGCACGGTGGCGCGCTCGGCGTAGGGGTCGCGCGACTCCTCCTCGGGCTCGGGGTAGTCCTCGTACTCGTCCTCGTACGCATCGTCCTCGGCGAGGCCGAAGTAGACGAGCGTGCGGTGCCAGGTGTCGCGAATGGCCATGTCTCTCGTTTCGCGCCGCGACGGGATTTCCCTTCCCGATTATCGTCCTGCCGGCGGCGGATGGTAGAGGATCGTTCCCAGGCGCAGGATCGTGGCGCCCTCCTCGACCGCAACACGGTAATCCTGGCTTGTGCCCATCGACAGCTGCTTGAGCCCGAGCGTGGCGGCGAGCTCCCGTAGCGCCGCGAAGTACGGCCGGCTGCGCTCCGGCTGCTCGGTCTGCGGCGGCATCGTCATCAAGCCGATCACCGGGACCGGACAGCGGGCGACGAAGCGCTCAAGCTGCTCCGGCGCGACACCGCCCTTGCCCGGCTCGCCGGCGACGTTGACCTCGACCAGGACCCGGGTGCTCGGCTGGGCATGGCGCTCGAGCTGGGCGAGCGCGGAGTCGGTGCAGACGGAGTGGATGTAGCGCACGCGCGGCACGATCAGGCGCACCTTGCGGCTTTGCAGGTTGCCGATGAAGTCCCAGGTGAAAAGGCCCGGATGAGCATCCTGCTTGGCCGCGAGCTGCTGGGCGGTGTTCTCGCCGACAAGCCTCACGCCGCCCTCGCGCAGCGCCGGCAGGAGCGCGGCCGGCAGATACTTGACTGCTGCCAGGATCTCGACCTGCCGGGGATCCCGCCCAGCCGCAGCGATCTGCTCGCGCACCCGGGCAAGCGCCGCGCGGACGGTTGCCGGCTCGAGCGTCGAGATCAGCTCAGCCATGCGATCCCCGCCTGGCGGCCGGTGCGACCATGGTCGCGGCGGTGCGAGTAGAAAAGGGTGCGATCCGAGCAGATCGTGCACAGCCCCACATCGTGCACCCGCTCGACGCCGAGGTCGCGCAGCTGGATCGCGGCGAGCGCCCGAAGGTCGAGCCTGCGCCCATCGCGTACCGCTCCGGAGTGGGCGAACGCCTCGAGCACCTCGTCCCCCACCTGATAGCAGCAGCCTCCGGCGCCCGGGCCAATCGCCGCGCTCAGCGGGCCGCTGGCGCCCAGTTCGCGCACAGCGCGCACCCCCTCGGCGATCACCCCGCGCGCGAGGCCGCGCCAGCCCGCGTGCACCATCGCCACGGCGCCGCGGCCGGCGATCGCGACCGGCAGGCAGTCTGCGGTCAGCACGAGCGGCGCCAGCCCGGGTAGCGCCGTGGCCTGGCCGTCGGCCTCCTCCAGCAGGTCGTCCGCACTGGTGCGCCGTTGGACGCGAGCGCCATGCACCTGGCGGCCGTAGAGGAAGCGCACGCCGAGCGCCCGCTCGAGCAACTCGCGGTTGGCCTCGACCGCAGCCGGGTCATCGTCGGTGAAGCGACCGAGGTTGAGGCTCGCGTACGCGCCTTGCGAGCAGCCGCCGCGCCGGGTGGTGAACAGCGCGCGCGCCCCGTCGAGCTCGATCGCGATGTGCTCGCCGCAGGGGCGGAACGGCGGGGGCAATGGCGGCAAGGAGCTCATTCTGCGGGCAGCCTAGCCGCCTGCGTCGCCCCAGAGCCGCCTTCGCGATCCAGCTGTCACGGTCAGAGCGCAACCCCACGGGGCCCGCTGCGTTCCACCTCACCAGCTCCCCCGCGGGGGCTCCTTGCATGCGGCGAGCGCCTCGGCCGCCGCACGCAGCGCCACCTCCAGCTCCTCCTCGCGCCCGCGCGCGCGTCCCTCGCGCTTGGCCGCAAGCGCGGCCCGCAGCCCGGCGCCGATCGCCGGCCCGGGTGCGAGGCCGGCGGCGAGCAGGTCCTCGCCCGAGATCTCAAGCCTAACGTGGCGCAGCCTCAGGAGCCAGTCACGCGCGGCGTCAAGCGCCCGCGGCCCACCGTAGGCTCCGGCCAGCGCCACCAGCTCGGGCCGTTCGCCCGCGGCCACCTGCGCGATCTGCGTCGGCCCACGGGCGTCTGCCAGCGCCGCTGCCAGCCGCCGCGCACGGGTCGCGCCCGCGATGATCGCCTCCCGCTCGCCGGCCTCAAACGCCAACCGATCCAGCAGTCCGCGGAGCCGGCCGACAGGGATGCCCTCGGCGGCGGCGGCGAGCACGAGCAGATCCGCCCGCCCGTCCTCCCCTAGCAGCTTGAGCGCGGTCCGCACTGCCTCCGGCTCGTTCACCTGCAGGCCGCCGAGCGCGCGGTCGATGCCCAACCCGGCGAGCGCGGCGAGGGCGCCGAGCGGATCAGGCTCGCGCGCGAGCAGGCGCAGCTCGGCGCCGATCCGCGGCCCGCTGACGGTCTCAAGCGCGCCACCCGCCACCGCGCGCTCGGCCAGCGCGCGGGTCGCCGGCTCGATCACGAAGCCGAGGCGCGCGGCGTAGCGGGCGAGGCGCAGCAGTCGCGTGGGATCGTCCTCGAAGCTGCGCTTGTGCAACACGCGCAACCGATGGCAGGCGAGGTCCTCGAGCGCCCGCGGAGCCGCGGTGAGGCGACCTCGGGGTGTGCCGGCGAGCGCGAGGGCGATCGCGTTGACCGTGAAGTCGCGCCGCAGCAGGTCTTCCTCAAGCCCGGCCGGCTCCACCTCCGGCAGGGCCCCCGGAGCTGGGTAGCGCTCACGACGGGTGCGCGCGAGGTCGTAGCGCCACCCATCGCGCACGACCGAGCAGGTGCCAAAGCGGTCATGGACGGTCAGCTTGCCGCCGAGCGCCCGCCCCACCGCGACCGCGTCGCCCTCGACGGCGAGATCGAGCTCGGCTGGCAGGCGGTCGAGGAGCAGGTCGCGCACCGCGCCACCCACAAGATGAACCGGCGCGGGCGGATCGTCGAGCGCAAGCAGCGGCGCCGCAGCCGGCAGCGCGCGCAACCGCCCGAGCGCAAGCTCCGCAAGGCGCCTGGGGTCTGGCGGCTGGCCGTGGCACTCGGCGGCCTTGCCGCTTCGGGAGGGCATGGCCGCCGATCATCCCACTACCATGACGCCCGATGCCCAGCCGCCGCTCGCGCAGACGGCGGGTGCTCGCCGCCGGGGCAGGGGTCCTGGTCGCGGTCGGGGTTGCCGCCGCGGTTCTGGTGCTGCACTCGCCGGGTAACGTCTCCCACCCCAAGCTGTCGTTCACAGCGCCCCGAACCACGCCCGCGCCGGCTCGGCCGCTGCCGGACTTCCAGTGGCCGTTCTTCGGCTATCGCGCTGACCGCACGCGCTTCTTTGCCGCCCCTGCAGGGCTGCGGCCACCGTTGCGCGTGCGCTGGCGCTTCTTCGATGGGGCGCTACTTGAGTTCACGCCGGTGATGTACGGCAACCGCCTGTTCCTGATCGATGACGACGGCATGGCCCGCGCGATCGATGCCCGCAATGGACACGTGATCTGGCACCGCAAGCTGGGGACGCTCGCGGCCTCCTCGCCCGCGCTCGACGTGCCGCAGCGCCTGGTTGTCTTCTCGCTGCTCTCACTGAGGGGCAAGACACCGGGCGACGGGGCGGTCGTGGCGCTGTCGATGCGCACCGGCAGGATCCGCTGGTCGCATCCGTTGCCCCCCGGCTCGGAGTCCTCGCCCCTGGTCGCCGACGGCAACGTCTACCTCGGCGACCAGGGAGGCGACGTCTACTCGCTGCGCGCGTCAGATGGGCGCCTCAACTGGATCTTTCACGCCGCGGGCGCAGTCAAGGGAGGCATCGCGCGCTCGCACGGAATTCTCTACTTCGGCGACTACGCGGGGCGTGTGTACGCCCTGCACGCCTCGAATGGCCGTCCGCTGTGGGACGTCGGCACGAACGGGGCCGAGTTCGGCTTCGGCTCGGGTACCTTCTACTCCACCCCGGCGGTTGCCTTTGGCCGCGTGTACCTCGGCAACACGGATGGCTACGTGTACTCGTTCGCCGCTCGCACGGGACAGCTCGCGTGGTCGACGGGGACTGGAGCTTACGTTTACGGCTCGCCGGCGGTCGCAGATATCAAGGGCGTCGGCCCGACCGTCTACGTCGGCTCTTACAGCGGGCAGTTCTATGCGTTCGACGCCGCCTCGGGGCGCATCCGCTGGACGCATGCGGCGGGCGGCAAGATCTCAGGCTCGGCGACGGTGGTCGGCAACGTCGTCTACTACTCGGACCTCGGCACGAAGACGACCACCGGGCTCGATGCCCGCACCGGCCGCGTGGTGTTCTCCTTCCCGGATGGCGCGTTCACGCCGGTGATCGCGGATGACAGCACGATCTTCCTCGACGGCTATGACACGCTCTACGCGCTGGTGCCTCGACGCGGTCGCTGAGGATCCTTGTCGCGCACGCTGGGGCATGACCTCCGTTAGCGCCATGCCTGCGCTCGGTTAGGAGCGCGCAAAGATCCGTGCGCCGCGGCAAGGGCGCTGAGGCGGCTGATATAGTAGCGCGTTGTATGCGTTGTCGTAGCGGAAGCCATTGTCAGGAGCCGGCGTTGCCCGGCCGTCGTTTCTGCGCCCACCACGCCGCCGAGCTGGATCGCATGCGCGAGGAGCTCAAGGATGCGGCTGCGGCGCGGATCGGCCGTGGACGGCCGAAGCGCTCGTCCACCTGCTGTCGTCCCGGCTGCTACGAGCCCCGTGTGCCTCCGGCCGCCTACTGCGATGCGTGCGCGGCCGCGGGGTACGTGGAAGAGGCCGCCTGAGCGGCTCGCTCTCCCCAGCCGGATCAATCAGCACCCATCGAGCTGCGTTTGCAGCGAGTCGAGCCGCACTGGGATCCCGGCTGCGGCGAGCGCAGCCTTGACCTCCCCTACCGTGTGACGGCCGAAGTGGAGGATCGAGGCGCACAGTACGGCGTCTGCTCCTGCGCGCAGCGCCTCGAGCAGATGCGCGACGTTGCCGGCGCCGCCTGAGGCGATCACCGGTACGTCGACTGCGTTGGCGACCGCGGCTGTCAATTCAAGGTCGTAGCCGAGGCTCGTGCCATCGCGGTCCATGCTGGTGAGCAGGATTTCGCCCGCCCCGCGCTGCACCGCCTCGCGCGCCCAGGCGAGCGCGTCGCGACCGGTTGGAACGCGACCGCCGGCCACGTAGGCCTCCCAGAAGCCAGGGCGACCCGCCTTTGCGTCGAGGGCAAGGACGACGCACTGGGAGCCGAACGTGCGTGCCAACTCGTCGATCAACTGCGGTCGAGCAAGCGCTGCGGAGTTGACCGAGACCTTGTCGGCGCCGGCGTCGAGCACGGCCTGGGCATCGGCAACCGAGCGGATGCCGCCGCCGATCGTAAATGGGATGAACACCTCATCGGCGGTTCGGCGCGCGAGCTCCACAACCGTCTCGCGCCGATCTGAGGTGGCGGTGATGTCGAGGAAGATGAGCTCGTCGGCGCCCGCCGCGTCGTAGCGGCGGGCGAGCTCAACCGGATCACCCGCGTCCCGCAGATCGGTGAAGCCGACGCCCTTGACCACGCGCCCGCCGTCGACGTCGAGACAGGGGATCACCCGCTTGTAGTGAGTCATGAGAGCGGCGCCTCCGACCGTGTGCTGCCCGCCTCGAGCACCCGGCGCGCCTCGCCAACGGTGAAGCGCCCCTCGTACAGCGCCTTGCCGACGATCACGGCACGCAGTCGCTCCTCGCCCAGCTCCACCAGACGGCGTAGATCGTCGAGGCCGCCGATCCCGCCGGAGTAGATGAGCTCGCCCCGCACCGCGCGAGCGACACGGCGGGCGCCCTCAAGGTCGGGGCCGGAGAGGGTGCCATCGCGCTCGATGCTCGAATAGACGAAGCGCTCCGCCCCGCGCGCCTGGAGCGCTTCGATCGCCGCCTCGAGCTCGAGCTCGGTCTGCTCCAACCAGCCCGCGGCTGCGAGCCGGCCGGCGCGGACGTCCAGCGCAACCGCGATCCGCTCGCCATGCTCGGCGAGCGCCCGCTCGAGCAACCCCTCCGTGCGGATCGCGCCTGTTCCCAGCAGCACACGTCCCACCCCAGCGGCAAACGCCTGGCGAATCGCCTCGAGGCTGCGCATCCCGCCGCCGAGCTGCACGGGGAGCTCGAGCTCAGCGCAGATCCGGCGGACATGCTCGAGGTTGCGGGGCTCACCGGCGCGCGCGCCGTCCAAGTCGACAACGTGCAAGGCGCGCGCACCATCCGCGGCGAAGCGCCGCGCTGCGGCAAGTGGGTCGCCGTCATAGAGAGTCGGGCGCTCAAACTCACCTCGCACGAGCCGCACCGCGCGGCCTTCGAGGATGTCGATCGCCGGCAGCAGGATCATCGCGCGCGGACCGGGGCGACACACAGCGCAGCGAAGTTCCCAAGCAGCCGCAAGCCGTGCAGCGAGGACTTCTCGGGATGGAACTGCACGCCGAAGATGAACCCGGACCCCACCGCGGTCGCGAACCGCTCGCCGTAGCAGGCACTCGCGATCACCGCATCGGCGTCGCCCGGGTGAGCCGCGAACGAGTGCACGTGGTAGAAGGGGCAGCCGCCGACCGGCAGCCCCTCGAACAGCGGGCTCTCACGCTCGACGCGGACCTCGCTCCACCCGATATGCGGGATCCGCAGGCCTCCCGCGCTTAGGCGCCTGACCTCGCCCCGGATCAGCCCGAGCCCGGCGCAGTCGCCATGCTCTTCGGAGCGCTCGAACAAAAGCTGCATGCCGAGGCAGATGCCGAGCAACGGCGCACCCTCGGCGATCCGCTCGCCGAGCAGCTCCACCAGGCCGAGCTCGCGCAGCCGCCGCATCGCCTCCGGGAACGCGCCGACCCCGGGCAGGACAAGCCCGTCGGCCGCGCGCAGGGCACCCGGCGCGCGCGTCGTCTCGACGCGCGCTCCAACCCGCTCAAGCGCCTTGTGCACCGAGCGGCGGTTGCCCATGCCGTAGTCGACGACGGCGATCCGCGGTGCGCTCACCTGGCGCCCTCCCGCCCCCTGCGGGACCTCCGCCCTCCCCCACCCACCGAGGCTGCCGAGCCCGGCTCGCCGAGGTGCCTCTGACCGGGTGTCATCGGGTCCGCACGGGCCGGGGTGCAGCCCACCAGCTCGATACGGCTCCGGCAGCCGTCCGGTGGCGCCTCATCGCAGCGTGCCCTTGGTGCTCGGCACCCTGGGATCGCCTGGATCGATTGCAACCGCGGACCGCAGCGCCCGCGCAAACGACTTGAACAACGCCTCGATCATATGGTGGACGTTCGAGCCCGCCTCGAGGGTCAGGTGCAACGTCAGCCTGGCGTTGGCGGCAAGCGCCCGGAAGAACTCCTCCGCAAGCTCATGGTCGAAGTTGCCGATCGCCCCGGGCGGCAGCCTGGCCTCAAAGGCCAGCAGCCCGCGGCCGGAGAGATCGATTGCGCACGCGGCTCGGGCTTCGTCCATCGGCACGACCGCCTCGCCGTAACGCGCCACCCCCGCGCGCTCCCCCAACGCCTGATCGAGCGCCTGGCCGATGCAGATGCCCACGTCCTCAACCGTGTGGTGGGCACCGGTTTGAAGGTCTCCGCGCGCAGCTACGTCGAGGTCCAACCTGCCGTGGCGGGCTAGCAAATCGAGCATGTGATCGAGGAAGCCGATCCCGGTCTCGCGCCGGCCCGCGCCCGAGCCGTCGAGGGCAAGCGCAACGCGCACGTCGGTCTCGCTCGTCGTCCGCTCGATCCGTGCGCTGCGGCTCATTGCCCTGATTCTCTCGAAACGCGCGCCTCCATCGAGCGCGCGTGCAGCTCAAAGCCCTCCGCCCGCGCGAGCGGCGCGGCGGCGCGCGCGAGCGCGGCGGGCTCATCGATGCGCACCTCGGTAAAGCGCCGACGAAAGCTCTGCGGGTTCAGCGCCGAGGCAAAGCGGGCAGCGCCGTCGGTTGGCAGCACGTGATTTGAGCCGACGATGTAGTCGCCAAACGCCGTGCCCGCGCGCGCGCCTACAAACACGCAGCCAGCGTGCGTGATCCGCTCCGCCAGCGCCTCGCTGGCGGCGCCGACGAGCTGCAGGTGCTCAGGCGCGAACGCCCGCGCCAGTGCGACTCCCTGCTCAGTCTCGGCGAGCTCGATCAGCGCGCAGCTCGCCCCCGTCTCGGCGGCGGGCACGATCCGGGCGGCGAGCTCTCCGAGCAGCTCGCGGCCGGTTGAGGCGGCCAGCACCAGCGTGCCGGGGCCGTGCTCGGCCTGGGCGAGCAGATCCAGTGCCAGCGGCTCGGGCTCCGCGCTCGGGTCGGCCAGCGCGAGGAGATCGCTTGGCCCCGCGAAGCCATCGATTCCCACCTGTCCGAACACCTGGCGCTTTGCCTCCTGCACCCACAGGTTGCCGGGGCCGGCGATCACGTCGACCGCCGTCACCGTCTCGGTCCCGTAGGCAAGCGCCGCGATCGCCTGAGCGCCACCGACCCGGTAGACGGCGTCGGCCTGGGTCAGCGCGCAGGCGGCGAGAACCGCTCGGTGGAGCTCGCCGTCCGCGGTCGGCGGCGAGCAGACCGCAATATGTCGAACGCCCGCGGCGCGCGCGCAGACGACGCCCATCACGACCGTGCTCGGGTACGGAGCGCGGCCGCCCGGGACGTAGATGGCGGCGCGCTCGACCGGCGCTTCGCGCAGCACCACGCGATGGCCGGCGAAGCGCACCTCCTGCTGCTCCGGGCCGAGCCCGGCCTCCGCGACGCGGCGCACGTTCGTCGCCGCCAGCTCGAGCGCCGCGCGCACGCGGCCATCGAGCGCTGCGAGCGCGCGCTCGCATGCCTCCGGCTCGACCCGCAGCGGCAGCGCTGGGCGACCGTTGAGGTCGAGCTGGGAGGTGTACTGGCGCAAAGCGCGATCGCCGCCGCGGCGGACCGCGTCGAGGATCTCCGCCACGCGCCCGGCCACCTCCGCACGGGCCGGCGCGAGCGCCCGCAGGCGCGCGACCAAGGCCGGCGCTTCGTCCGCCCTCGCAAGCTCGAGTCGCTCACAGCGCACCGATGCGCTCCAAGAGGGAGTCGATCGCCCGCGCCTTGAGCCTGTCGGCGACTGGGTTTGCGATCAGACGCGCGCTGCAGATGGTGATCTGCTCGCGTACCACCAGCCCGTTCTCCTGCAGCGTGCGGCCGCTGGCGGTGAGATCGACGATCGCCTCCGCCAACCCCGTGAGAGGCGCCAGCTCCACGGATCCCTTGACCTCGACGATCTCCACCTGGCGGCCGGTGTCGAGGAAATGCTGCGCGGTGACCCGCGGGTACTTGGTCGCGACGCGCACCACCCCGAGCCGCCGCAGCGCCTCGGCTACGCGATCCTCGCCCGCCGGGCTCGCGAGCACCATCGCGCAGCGCCCGTAGCCGAGGTCCAGCAGCTCGTGGACCTCGCGATCCGGCTGCTCCAGCAGGACGTCCTTGCCGGTGATGCCGACGTCGGCAGCGCCGGCCGCGACGTAGGTCGGCACGTCAGACGGGCGCATCGTGATGATCCCCGACTCCTCGAACAGCAGCCGCCGCTCGTTGGCGCGCACAGGCGCGGTGTCGAGGCCGATCGCATCGAGCAAGTCGAGCGTCTCGCCGAACAGCGTCCCGCGCGGCACCGCGATCCGCAGTCCCCGCGCCTCGCGCTCTTCGCCAGCGCCACTCACCATCCAGCGCCCTCCTTGCCGGCGCCACTCACCATCCAGCGCCCTCCTTGCCGGCGGCGCTCACAATCCGCCCGCTGGGCGCGCGCTCCTCCCGGGCGTCCATCCCCCGACTGGGCGCGCTCCTCGCGGCGCTCACAACCCCCTCCCCCATTGGGCGCGCTCCTCCCCGGTGAGCGCGATGTGCAGCCGCTCGACGTCGAGCGCGAAGCCGACCGCGGGCAGCGGGCGGCCAAAGCGCCCCAGCAGCTCGTCGTAGCGTCCGCCACGGCCGAGTGGCACTCCGTAGGCCGGGTCGTAAACCTGAAAGATGGCGCCCGTGTAGTAGCCGAGGCTGCGGACCAGGCCGAAATCGAAGATCACGCGCGCGGCGAGCGCCCCGTCGAGCAGCGCATGCACTGCGCGCAGGCCGGCGACGGCGCCATGCAGGGGCTCGGGTAGGTCCGTGAGCACCTCGGGGCCGCCGCGGATGCGCGGCACCCGCCGCAACAGCTCGGCCCGCTCGCCCGGCAGGCGAAGGGTGCCCAGCTCTCGCTCGATGCCGACAAAGTTGCCCGCCGCCAGCTCCGCCAGCATCCGCTCGCGCGCCTGGGGCGGAATGCCGACGGACTCGAGCAGCGCCGGATAGAGCGCTGCGTCGCCGAGCCCGATCTTCCATGTCCTCAGGCCAGCGGCCTCGAGCACCTCCCCGAGCACCCTGAGCGCTTCCGCGGTGCCCTCCGGTGCCGGCGCGCCGAGGAGCTCGAGCCCCACCTGCAGAAGCTCCCGCGGCTGCCCGCGCTGGGGACGGGCGCCGCGGAAGACGGGCGCCAGGTAGCAGAAGCGCAGCGGTGGTCGCGCGTGCGCGTAGCGACTCGCCGCGACCCGCGCGATCGGCACCGTCATGTCGGAGCGCAGCACATACACATTCCCGTGCTCATCGAACACGCGATAGGCAGGCCGCACTGCGCGGGTGCCGGCGCGCTCGAACGTCGCCTCGTACTCAAGCGCGGGCGTCGACACCTCGCCGTAGCCGGCGCGCTCGAGCACGCCGCGGATGCGGTCGGTCATCGCCCGCAACTCGCGCATCTCGTCCGGTAGGACATCGCGCGTTCCGCTTGGGATGCGGTGGACCATGCTCGGAAGAGAACCAGACGCGCATCGTTCGGGCGCGCCGCCCGAGACCCGCTTGGGGGGCGCGCGTCGCTTAGGCGAACCGAAGGAGACCGCTCGGGGCGCGCGTCGCTTAGGCGAACCGAACGAGACCCCCTTTGGCCAGCGAACTTCCGGGTGCTTGACGTTAAGGCCCATATGGGTTCAGCCAACATACGCGTGAAACCAGCAATAGCCGTCGTCGAGGCGGTGGGAGGCGCTGTGCCGCCGTGAGCTACTCGTCGACGAGCAGGAGGTCGATCGCTTTGGCGCGGTCCTCGGCGCTGGGCTTGGTGTAGAGCCGGGTGGTTTCGAGGCGGGCGTGGCCGAGCAGCTCGGCGGCGATGACGAGGTCGGTCCTGCCGCGCACGAGCGTGGTCGCGAACGAGTGCCTGAGCACGTGGGCGGTCACGTGGTCGTCGAGGCCGGCGCGGTCCGCGATGCCGGTCATGATGTCGTGCGCGCCTCTGGCGCTGAGGCGGTGGCGGCGCTGGTTGAGGAGCACCGCAGGGGTGTCGCCGGCGCCCGGCCAGCTCGAGCGTTCGGCGAGCCATTCGACGAGCGCTTTGCGGAGTTTCTTTCGTGGATTGGCAGCCCGCGGATCCGCTCGCCCTTGCCCAGGATCCGGAGCTGGCCTTTTCGCGCTGAGAGGCGGATGTCGTCGAGATCGAGCGCGACGGTCTCCGCGACTCGGGCGCCGGCGTAGAACGGGACGAGCGCGAGCGCTCGGTCGCGCGGTGAGGGGCTGGCGTGGACGGCGCGGAGGTAGCGGATCTGCGCTCGTGGGTCGAGTGCGCGTGGCGCAGCGGGCGGGATCTCGGCGCGTTTGGCGTTGGCTGGGCCGTGCCCGAGGCGGATGTAGAGGTCGTCGACCGCGGCGAGCGCGTTGTTGACGGTCGCGGGGCGGCGCTTCTGGACCGTTTGGAGGTTGGTGCGGTAATCGCGTACCGCCCAGTCGCGCGCCTCGGGACTGGCGAGCGGGTCCGCGCCCGGGTCGGTGTGGGCGAGCCAGGCGAGGTACTGGCGGACCTTCGAGGCATAGGTGCGGCGGGTCTGCGCGGCGAGCGGAGCGGTCTGGAGCGCGGCGACGTACTGGTCGAGCACAGCGGCGTAGCGGCCGTCGAGTTCGATGGGAGCTCGTCCGCGCGGTGGGGGCTTCGTGTTTTCTGAAGCAGGTTCGCCAGCATCACACCGAGCGTTGTGCGCGTTCTCTGAAGCCACAACCGGAGTTTGCTTCAGAGAACCAGTCTTTCCGAAGTTGCGACCCGACCTCGCTATTGGCGATGAGCAGGTGCAGTGGCTAGGCATGGCTCCAGACCTGCTCTCCCGTGGCGACGGGTTTCAGTCGTACCGCCCGAAGATGTTCGGATGCTCCGGTCCGGCTTTGCCGTGATGATCACCGTAAGGGATCGGCGAGCGGCAGGCAGACGCACTCTCTCGCCTGGGAGGCGGCGCCGGGCAGCGAAGGGCGGCGGTCACGTCGGGTTCTGGGCGATGTCAAGAGAGGAGCCCGATGGTCTGATTGTCGAGTGGGATCGCGGACAAGCTATGCCGGTGGCGCTTGATGTGGCGCGCCCCGGTGGCGTCCGGACCGTGCGGCGCGCAGTCGCAGGAGCCGCCTCTGCTGTTCGGGCGAGGCGATCAGCCGCCTGGTCGCTGGTGGCGTGCAGCACCCCGATCTCTGCGGCCTCGGCAAGATGGCTGGGGAGAAGACGGGAGATAGCGTCGTCGATCAGCACGATTCGATAGTCCCGTTCGCTGGCGCCGTAGATCGTCGCTCGAGGGCAGTTGGGGTAGTTGCAGCCGGCGAGCACCACGGTGCTGACGTGGAGCGCTTGCAGGTGCTCGTGAAGCGGGGTGCGGTAGAAGGCGCTCCAGCGAGGCTTCCACATCCTCGGCAAACGCCGCCATCCGCTCGGCGGCCTGCTCCGGCGTGAGGCCGGGGACCGGGCCACGGTAGAGGTAGATGAACTTCGCCATGTTGATCGTCCTTTCGAGAACCGGCGTGCCCTCATACACGCTGTCACGTTCTTGACGAACGCCACCGGCACGGACGGACAGATCCAGCCCTCACGTTGCCATGCGTGGCGCGCGGCCAGCGGCAATCGCCGTCAGCTCAGACGTCTGCGCCTGCGTCGCCGGTGGAGCCGTCGAGGTCGTGCAGACGTGCTTGGAGGAAGCGCCGCTCGGGCTCTGTCTGCGCCAGCTGAAGTGCGCGGGCGTAAGCGGCGCCGGCTTCGTCGTTGCGGCCGAGGCGACGCAGCAAGGCGCCACGAGTTGAGTGGAAGTACTGATAGTCGTCGAGTTCGATCCGGTCGAGTGCCGCCAGCGCGCTGTTGGGACCTTCGATTTCCGCGATCGCGATCGCGCGGTTCAGCGCCACGACCGGCGAGCCGGTGAGCTCCTCCAGTCGCTCGTAGAGCAGCGCGATCTGCTGCCAGTCCCGTGGCCGTGTCAGATGCAGCTCGGCGATCGCCGCCTGCAGCACGTACGGGCCACTGCCGCGCAGCGCCAGCGCCCGTCCGAGCAGGCCGCGCGCATCCTCGATCTGGGCCCGGTCCCACAGGCTCTGGTCCTGGTCGTCGAGCAGCACGAGCTCATCACCACGGAAGCGAGCGTGGCGTCGGGCGTGGCCCAGCAGCATCAGCGCCAGCAAGCCCACCGCCTCGGCCTCGTCGGGCATCAGCGTCACCAGCGCCCGCCCGAGGCGGATCGCCTCCGCCGCGAGGTCGACGCGGCCCCCGCCCCAGCCCTGATTGAAGATCAGATAGATCACCGCGAGCACGGCGTCGAGCCGTCCGGGAAGCTCGTGCGCGGGCGGGACGGCAAACGGGATCCGGGCGTCGCGAATCTTGTGCTTGGCTCGGGTGATGCGCTTGCTCATGGTCTGCACCGGAACCAGGAACGCCTGCGCGATCTCCTCGGTCCGCAGGCCGCCAAGCGTGCGCAGCGTCAGCGCGACCTGGGCGTCCAGCCCCAGCGCCGGGTGGCAGCAGGCGAAGATCAGCTCCAGGCGCTCGTCGGGGAACGCCGCGGCCTGCTGAACTGGTTGCTCCGCCGCCGGCGCTCGCAGCTGGAGCTTCAGCTGCTCGGTCTTGGCCGCGAGCGTGCGCTCGCGACGGATGCGGTCAACCGCGCGGTTGCGGGCGGTCGTGACCAGCCAGCCGATCGGGTTGTGCGGCTCGCCCGTCTGCGGCCAGTGCTCGGCCGCCAGCGCGAATGCCTCCTGCGCGGCATCCTCGGCCAGCTCGATGTCTCCCAGCGCCCGCGCCAGCGTGGCCAGCACGCGCCCCCAGTGCTCACGAAATACCTCCTCAAGCACCCCCGAGCTCCTGCTCGAAGATCGGGCGGACCTCGATCGCCGCGGTCAGCTCCAGGGCCTGCAGCTCCGCCGCGATCGCCAGCGCACCGTCGAGGTCGTCGGCCTGGACCAGGATCAGGCCGCCAAGGTACTCCTTGGCGTCCACGAACGGGCCGTCGGTGAGCAGCGTCCGCTGCGAGCGGTGACGCACCGTGGTGGCGGATTCGGGCGACGCCAGCCGGATCCAGCCGCCGATCTGGGGTCGCTCGAGCACCGCCGCGATGGCGGGATGCATCTCGCGTGTGGCGCGCTCGCGCCCCGCGTCTCCGGTGCCATAGATCAGCAGTGCGTACTTCATCAGCGCTCCTTGGCCTGAGTGTTAGCTGACCCGTAGACGAACGGCAGCCAGTTGGACGGACAGATCATCGGGCGTGTCCGTCCCCCGCCGCCCCACTCGTCACCTGATCGAAGCCGGCAATCCCGCCGGCGGCCAGCGAAGCCGGCAATCCCGCCGGCGGCCAGCGAAGCCGGCAATCCCGCCGGCGGCCAGCGAAGGGAGCAACATGAAGGGCACAAGCAGCAAGTCGCGGCTGGGCTGGGTTCTCGGCCTCACCTCAACGGCGTACTTCATGGTGGTCCTCGACGCGCTCGTCGTGGTGACGGCGCTTGCGCGCATGCAGCGCGACCTGCACGTCGGCCTCGCCTCGCTGCAGTGGACGGTCAACGCCTACGGGATCGCGTTCGCGGCCGGGATCATCACCGCCGCCGCGCTCGGCGATCGCTTCGGGCGCCGGCGCGTGTACATCGTCGGCCTGGCGCTGTTCACGCTCGCCTCCGCCGCCTGCGCGATGGTGCCGGACGCCGCCGAGCTGGTGGTGGCGCGGAGCGTGCAGGGCCTCGGCGGCGCGATCGTGCTGCCGCTGAGCCTGACGATCCTCACCACCGCCTTCCCCGAGGACCGGCGCGGAATGATCATCGGCGTCTACGGCGGGCTCGCCGGGCTGGCGGTGGCGCTCGGCCCGGTGCTCGGCGGCGTTGTCACCGAAAGCCTCGACTGGCACTGGATCTTCTGGCTCAACGTGCCGATCGGGGCATGTGCGGCACTGCTCAGCACACGCCTTCTGCCCGAGAGCCGCGCCGGCGCCGAACGGCTCGACCTGCTCGGCGTCGCGCTGCTCAGCGCCGGCGCGGTGGCGCTGGTCTGGGGTCTCACCCGCGCAAACGACATCGGCTGGACGAGCGCCGAAACCATCGGCACCCTGACCGCCGGCGTGATCCTGCTGGCCTGGTTTGGACTGTGGGAGCGGCGCGCCGACTCGCCGATGGTCCCGCCACAGCTGTTCGCCTCACGTGAGTTCGCGCTCGGCAACCTGACCACCTACCTGATGTCCGGCGCGACATTTGCGGCCGCGTTCTTCATCACCCAGGAGTTTCAGTTCGCGCGCGGGTACTCGCCGTTGGGGGCCGGCCTGCGGCTGCTGCCGTTCTTCGGCACGCCGATGCTCATCGCGCCGCTGGCCGGCGCGCTGTCTGACCGGATCGGCCGTCGGGCGATCATGGTCGCGGGCCTCGCGCTGCAGGCGCTCGGCTTCAGCTGGGTGGCTGCCCGGGGCTCGCTGGCCACCAGCTGGGTCGAGCTGGTGGTGGCGCTGCTCATCGCCGGCGCCGGCGTCTCGATGGCGCTGGCGACCGTTCCCACCGCAGTGCTAAGCGCCGTGGCCCCCGAGCAGATGGGCAAGGCCAGCGGGATCAACTACATGGCCCAGCGCTTCGGCGCGGTGTTCGCAATCGCCGCCGCCAGCGCCGCATTCTCGGCCACAGGCCACCTCGGCACGCCCACAAGCGTGACCGCCGGCTTCCGCCCCGCGCTGTGGGTGTGCGCCGGGTTGGCGCTGCTGGCGGCGATCAGCGCCAGCGGCATCGCCCCCCGCCGCGGCGCGCCGGCCGGCCACCCGCACCCCGCAGAGGCGCCCGCCGTCGCTTGACCACACACAACCACAAGGAGAAGAACAGATGGCCAATATCCTGCACCGACTGTCGATTGACGCGCCGCCCGCACGCGTGCACGAGCTGATCGCCGGCAAGGATGGCATCGGACGCTGGTGGACCGGGCGCCCAGCCCAAGGCGATGACACCCCCGGCGGCGAGCTGCGCGTCTACTTCGGCGAGCGCGAGACGCCGGCTGCCGCGTTCGAGGTGATCGCACAGACAGAGGACGAGATCAGCTGGCGCTGCGTGCAAGGACCAAGTGACTGGCTGCAGACACGCATCCGCTTCACGCTACGACCAAGGGACGACGGCGGCACCACCCTGCTCTTCAGCCACGACGGCTGGCAACAGGAGAGCGAGTTCATGCACGGCTGCTCAACCAACTGGGCCGCCTACCTGATGAGCCTCAAGTCCGGCGCTGAGGGCCGCGGGTTCAAGGCCTACCCCGCCGGAGAGATGAGCCGCTGGGACTGAGCGGGCATGGGCGCCACGCCGGCGACCCACCATGGGTCGCCGGCGTGCACATCGGACAGCTCCTCTGCAGTCCCGCTCGCTAGCGGGGATGCTCCGGTGTCCAGAAGTCCCAGACTGCGCGCGCCCACCGATCGACGCGGGTGCTGTAGTCCTCAACCAGCGGCTGGTGCCGGTGACCACGATCAACATCGACCGCTGCTGCGGCATGCTGGAGGTTGAGGATCAGGGACCGCGCTGTTCGCCTTCGGCTGTCGCGCGGATTGCACTTGCGAGCGGGGGGACACGGAGGCCCTCGCGGAGGGGGCGACGATCGTGTCGCAGGAGGAGCGAATGCTGCCCTACGGCGTACCCGTTGTCTGGGAGGCAGACGCAGGGCTCCGGCGGCGCCACACCGTAGATCGTGCGAGCGGCTCTCGGCCCGCCGAGCGCCTCACCATGCAAAGCGATGGTCTCGTCGCGGCCCTGCTTTCGCGACCTCCCGGGCCCATCCGCGCGGCCGACCGCCGTTGGTGCCCTCGCGGACATCAGGGGGCTGCTGACCGCTCGCCCCTCCGGCCACCGGCGCTCAGCGGGGGTCGGTTCGGTAGGCGATCGATCGATGTCGGATCGCGAGGACCCGGACGGTTCGGTCGCTTTCGGAGAGGTGGTAGATGATGCGGTAGGCGCCCACGCGCAGGGAGTAGAGCCCGCGAAGCCGGCCGCGCAGCGTGTGCCCGGAGTCAGGATCGCGCTCGAGCAGTCCGAGTGCGTCCTCTGCCGCGTCGATCAGGGGCCACTCGAGGTCGAGCAGTTCCTGTCGGACCCGTCGCGCGAGGACGACTTTGGCCACGCGTCAGCGGGCAGCCCGACGTTGTGCGAGGTCGCGACGAAGGTCATCGAGGGCGATGGTGTCGCCTTGCTCGAGCTCGCTCATGCCGGCCTCGATCGCATCAAGCGTCGCCGGGTCCGAGAGGATCTCTGCGGTCTCCTCGAGTGCTTGGTACTCGCCGATCGGCACCAGCGCTGCCGCGGGTTTGCCGTTTCGGGTGATCAGCACGTGATCTCGGCGGTCGGCGACATCGCTCAGCAGTTCGCTGAGCTTCGTCCTGAACTCCCGCACGGGAACGATCTTCGCCATAACCGGGAGTGTACCTGATTGTGTACACGGCCTGCGAAGTGCCCGAGAGAGCGCCAGCGCAACGCCGAGCGCTCGCGGGAGCGGCTGCTCGAGCCCGCGCTCGACGTGTTCTCCGCCAAGGGATTCGCGGGCGGCCGGGTGCAAGAGATCGCCGACCGAGCGGGTGCAACGCGCAGCTGATCAACTACTACTTCGGCGGCACAGCGGGGCTATGCCTTGCCGGAAGGCGCAGGCGTAGGTGACAGCTGCTTCGGTCGCCGCCGCACAGATCAATGCCGTCGAGCAGACGGCCCGAAAGCCGCGGCCGGCGAGAGGGAGGCCCCGGGAGCGTGGTGCAGAGAGCTATACCCGGAAGTTGTGGCGGCGCCGGGATAAACCGGCATGGAGAAGGAGATGAGAGAGCTCTACATCGAAGGAGTAGCGATCCACGGTGGCCCCGAGCCGTGCGGTCATGGTCGTGAGGCTGTGAGCGAAGCGTCG
>Ga0209061_1002049_pt1 | contig 28177 bp, 22 predicted proteins | sample Coa_R1_10_FD_187157 | JGI IMG/M metagenome (GOLD analysis project Ga0209061, IMG submission 187157) | Surface soil microbial communities from Centralia Pennsylvania, which are recovering from an underground coalmine fire - Coalmine... | ecosystem: Environmental > Terrestrial > Soil >... | reverse complement strand
CTCAAGCGCCTGTTTCATCGTCAGCCGGTGCACTTCAGCAGCGGCGGAGCGAATCCAAAGAAACGAGAGTAACCAAAAACCAGCCTTGAAAAATCGCTTGTAGAACACGAACCCATGCTAACTTGATTCGTCCGAAAAGGGCTATCCCCCGAATAGCCCCGACTCGCTCATTCGCCCTTCGCACAAGTTCAGCCCTGTAGTAAATCAGCCTCGGCTAAAGCCGGACGGTCCAAAGGACCAAGAAACGCCCACAGAATTGAGGCGCAAACTACAGGCAACAGACCAAAGCCTATGAAGACCGGCGTGTAGGAATAACGATCGAGAACCCATCCTGTCAGAAGCGTAAAGACCATCCCTCCTAAGCCTGACCCCATACTCGCCAGGCCATAAACGGAAGCTACCGCCTGCTGGGGGAACACGTCGGCCGGCATGGCCAGCATGTTAGCCAGACTGCCGGTGTAGCCGAGCGTCGCAAGAGAGATCAACGCGATCGACTGACTGGCCGCAGGCGCTTGTACTGCTGGAATCGCAGCAAGCATGAGCGCCGCAAACCCGCTTACGGAGAGCTTTCGCGCTGCGGTTACGGAGAAGTTCAGCCTTATCAGAAAACCGGAAAGCCAGCCGCCGAGCAGATTGCCCACCCCGGCTATCGCGAAGGGAATCCAAGCGTATTTCCCAATAGCGGCCATATCGAGATGACGCGCTCGCTTGAGGTATTCCGGAAACCAGAAGATATAAAAGTACCAGACCGGATCCAGAAACAATTTGGCGATCGTAAAACTAATGACAAATCGCGTCTGCAAAAGGCGGCGCACTGGAATGACCGCCTTAGGCTCGTTTGCCGAAACGCTCGGTGTTCGATACGCCGGCCACCAAAGCGCCAGCCACAGAAATCCCAACGCGCCTACCAGCACAAACGCTGCCCTCCAGTTGAGGTGAAGCAAAATGAGAACTACCGCCGGAGGAGCGAGAATGGCGCCCACGGCCGAACCGCTATTAAAAATGCCGGAGGCGAGTGCGCGTTCCTGCTCGGGAAACCATTCGGCCACAACCTTTACGGCAGCCGGCCAGTTCCCTGCCTCGCCCATGCCCAACAGGAACCGGAAAATACCCAGGCTCCAAGCTCCGCGAGCCAGGCCATGCAGAACCGCAGCCGCCGACCACCAGGCCATGCAAAGCGCATAGCCTAAGCGTGTTCCCAGCCGATCAATTAACGGACCAGAGATTCCGTTGGTGATAGTGTAAGCCAGCAGAAATCCAGACAGCACGCGTGAATAGGCCGTATTGCTCATGTGAAACTGCTCAAGCAGTACGGGTGCTGCAACGGAGAGCGTCTGACGATCCAGGTAGTTGATTGCAGTGGCCCCAAAGGCGAATGCAATCATCAGCCAGCGCCAGCGAGATGGCTTCACCCGAGATCGAGCCTCACGGCCTCGTGAATCCACACGCGCGGAACCACAGCGGTGAACCAGCCATCGCGCACAACTCCGCTCAGCGCACGGCCAGCGCGCAGGAGCGTCGCCGATCGCAAAGCGCGGCCCGCTGGAATGCGGATGCGCACCTTCACATCAGTCAGCGGTAAAAAGTGCTGGCGGGCGCGCAAATGTTGAACCTTGTCTCCGGTATCCGCCAAAAGGTGCAAGATCAAAGTGTCTTTAGAAGCCATGAACTGCGGCATTAGGCCGGGCCGGAATTCCACTTCATAGGATCGCTTCGCTTCAAGCCAAGGGGCAAACAGCGAGCCAAAAAATGTCTGCAGAGGCTCCATCCTCGTCTCCTCGTATACGGCCTCGAGCCCCGATCCAATATAGATCACCTCTCCCTGTCCCACTTTCCTCTGTACAACCGCCGGCCCCAGCTTGGTGCGATGTCCGCGGTCGATCGTTTCGGCCAGCACGCTGCCGCCCGTAACACGAAATCTCATAATCTGCGGATCTTGCGGGATCTCTTCGCCTGAGAGCAATTTCAGATACAAATCGGGAATCTCCACCGGCTCGGCGTCCAGAAACGAGGCGCCAAATACTTGCTCCAGGCCAAAACGGGAGCGCACTCGGCCGTATTCGTCCGCAATCGACGTCAGATGCGTCGCCAGGAGCTTTCCTCCATTGCGCACATAATCGGCTAGCATGCTACATTGCGCATCGCTCAAGCAGGCTGCATTGGCAGCGAAAATCATCGGATAGCGCGCCAGTCGCTCAGGTGACATCTGCCAGTCAAGAAAAGGCTGCGCTTCGTAGCTGTGAGATTTCAGCAACAGATAAGCGCCATGAAAATAATTGGGATAAGCCCTGCCGGCGAACTGTCGCCCCTGGTACCAGTCGATGGTCTGACTGCCCACGAGAATTCCAGCCTGAGGCTGGCTCTCGAGACGAATCAGCAAATCACAGTTCTTTCGTTCAAAATCGAATACTTCCCTCACATAGCGACCGCTTTCATAGGAAAGCGGCCCCTCACGCTGGTAAAAGAAGCGGGATAAGCCCCAATAAACCATGCCGGCGCCAGCCGCAATCGCCGTCGCGCCGTCGAGCAATAACTCCTCGCTTTCCACCGGATAACTGAACCAGCCGCGCACATGATCGTCCTTGAGGTGCTCGCGATTGTATTCGGTATGGCTGCTCAGATAGGTCCAGGTCACCTTCCCGGTTGAACGGCCCAGTTCCAAATTGAAGAGCTTTTCTTCCGGGGTTTCTGCGGCTTCAAACATGAAGCCATCCACCACCGGAATGCCATGAGATCGCCACTCACGTTTGCTCAGCAGAGACGTGTCATTGAACAATACGGGCACATCGCGAGTGCGGCGGATCATTTCCCGTATCTCGGCGAGAAACGCGATCACCACATCATTGGCCATCCAGTTGTAATACTGGATCTCATCTTCAAGCGGGAGCTCCTTGCGCTGATCCGGCACCGGTTTGCCGAACTTTCTTTGATACGCCGCCTTGCAGTACTCGCAATGACAATAGTCCTTAGCGTGCTGCATGCCTTGATACGGCCCGTCGAAATAAATCACGTCGAAGGGATAGTTGGCGGCGACTTCCTGCACCATTGCCCGAATGACTTCGCGCAGAGGCGAATTGAGACAGCCTTCGTAATATCGCGCAAAGCCGTAATGCTCCGTAATCATCGGTCGCCCGTCTGCAAATCGTTTGCACCAGCCCAGATAACGAGGATCGTGCGAGGCGACATCCATGAAAGGATGATTGAGCGGCACGTAGGCAATATTCTTTAGGCCGGCAGCACGGCATAAGTCGACGGTTTCGCGCATAGGATCCCCGCGAAGCTCCGGGTGCACCGGGTAGCCGGAGCGCGTAGGGAAGAACGCGTAGTAGGCAGCCGCGGGATACCGCAGCGCATCGGCATGCAAAGCCTGCGCAATGCGGACAGCCTTCTGCGGCTGGTAATCAAATGACAGATAAAAAGGCGGATTAAAGCCCTCGGCGATCAAGGCGCGGGCCCCGCGAATCCACTCATAAGCTGAACTCCCCGGCAAGATCCTGAGATCCGCGTGCAGGCCTGAAGCCAGCAAACAACCGGCCGATCGCAACAGGTCGCGTCGATTCAGTGGACTCATCTTTTGACGCTGCAAGACTGCCGCTCAATCAGTTCAACACCCAGAATGCGATGTTCCGGAGCAGTCTTGGATTTGCTCTGGGCAAGCCGCAGCAGGATCTCTACGGCCGCATAACCGATCTCATATTTCGGCTGATGAATCGTAGTCAAAGGTGGATGGAGGATGCTGGCGAATTCGATATTGTCGAACCCGATCAGTGACACATCCTCGGGAATGCGAAGGCCCCGCTCCATAGCGGCGCGGACGACACCAAATGCCATGATGTCATTGGCTGCAAAGATCGCCGTAATGTCGGGATGCTGGTCGAGCAACTGGTGTGTCAGCTCTGCACCGCCAGTGTAGTTGTAGTTGCCCCGCAAGATGACAGGCTCGACCGCGGGCCGCGCCGCTTTGAGCGCGCGAACAAAGCCGCGCGCACGATCGCTGAGGTTGCCGTGCCGGCGCGGCCCCGTCAGGTGCGCGATTTTGCGATGTCCGCGCTCGAGCAAATATCGCGCAGCCAGCGCCCCGCCCCGTTCGTTATCCGCGCACACGGTAGAAAACAGGCGGCTTGGTGCAGAACGATTGAGCAGGACAATGGGAACGCCGCAGGCAGCGAGTTCAGCCTGGTGCTTTCTGCTGAGCGCAGAAACCGAATTCATCAATATCCCGTCGACGCGCTTGCTTAAAAGCGAGCGCACATAGCCCATCTGCTTTTCCGCATCGAGATCACTGTTGCAGAGAACCAAATCACAGCCTGCGGCACGGGCGGCATCTTCAGCGCCGCGAGCAATCTCCGCAAAGAACGCATTACGGATATCGCTGACAATCAAGCCCAGCGAGTGTGAGCGCCCAGTGACCAGCCCCCGTGCGACCCGATTCGGCCGGTAATTCAGCCGCTTGGCGGCCGCCATCACCCGCTGCACGGTGCGCGGGTGCACACCATAACTGTTGTTGAGCGCTCTGGAGACTGTGGAGATGTTGACACCCGATTCCCGGGCCACATCCTTGATCGTCGCCGGCGTTGACAAACGTTTCCGATTATGAGATAGCGACAGCAGCGCTGTCAAGAGCGCCGTCTCCTATTGACTTGCGGCGTCTGTTTGTGATATTTTCGCAAACGTTTTCAAGGGGGAATATGTCGAGCCGCCTGTTCCGCTTCTCCTGTCTGACGCTAACTCTGGCGCTGGTCTTTCTGGTCCGGCCCTCCCCGGCCCAAACCATGTCAGGCCGCATCTCCGGCACGGTTACCGATCCCACCGGAGCTGCCGTACCAGGCGCACGCGTCATCATCACCAATACCAACACCCAAAGCGTGCGCACCGTCACCACCGACCAGCAGGGCTTCTATGTCGCGGAAGATCTTCCCATTGGGCCTTACTCGATTGTCGTGGATCAGCCGGGCTTTAAGCGGGCTGAACAGCAAGGGATCTTCCTGGTAGCCGACGGAAGGCTGACCGCAAACTTCCAACTCGAGCTGGGATCCGCCTCCGAGAGGGTCGAAGTCTATGCCGGAGCAACAGAATTAAACACGGTCTCAGCCGAAGTGGCGCATGTGATCGACCAGCGTCAGGTCGACAACCTGGCCCTCAACGGCCGTAACTATATGGAGCTGCTTTCTCTAGTTCCGGGCGCGGTCATCACCAATCCGGATTCGTTTAGTGTCAATACGACCTTGAGCGCCACGAATCAGGCCGTTAACGGTCACCGCACAAATTCCAACAACATGACCGTCGACGGGCTGATCAACCTGGACGGCGGCGCGAACGGCAGTCTGATCAATAACATTAGTCCGGACTTTATCCAGGAAGTGAAGATACAAACCTCAAACTTCTCGGCCGCCTATGGCCGCTCCTCGGGTGTGGCCTTCAACGTGGTTACCAAGACCGGAACCAATGCTTTTCATGGAGCCGCATTTGAATACTTTCGCAATGATGCGCTCGATGCCCGAAATTTCTTCGGAGTAAGTAAAACCGCACTACGCTTTAACGATTTTGGGTGGGATCTCGGCGGTCCTATTCTAAAAAACAAATTATTCTTCTTCGTGGGAGAAGAGTGGAAACGCCTGCGTCAACAATCCGACCCCATTCGCACCACGTTGCCCACCACTGCCGAGCTCGCAGGCAATTTCGCTGGTACGGGTCATACCATCGATCTGCCGGGAACCAAGACGCCCTACCCGGGTAATTCCATTCCCTCTTCCCAGCTCACACCGGACGGCATCGCAATCGCCAACGTGTATCGTTACGCCATCAGTCAGGCCGCGTTGTTCTCCAACAAACCGGTTTCCAACAATACGACGTTTCAGGTTCCCAACCCCCTCAACTATCGGGAAGATATCGGGAGAATCGATTATCACATCAATGACAAACACTCACTTTATTTCCGCTGGGTCGATGATTACAACTCCATTTACTTAGCCTACGGCCCGGGCAGCGCAAGTTCCTCCTATATCCCCGTAGATGCCCAGATTCGTGACCGCCCGGGACAGAGCGCTTTGCTTTCAGAAACCTGGGTCGTTTCGCCCAACGTGGTGAATGAGGCACATTTCGGCGGAAGCTGGAACGGACAACGCTACTGGAACCAAGGCAACGCCTGGCAACGCAGTACTTACGGATTCACATTTCAACGAGTGCTGAACCCCGTTGGACCTTATGTCACCGGCATTCCCGACGTCACCGTACAGAACTTTGAGCAATGGAAGGGACCGGATCAGACCCTGGTCTCACCCATCACCAATATCGAGGCAAACGACACCATCTCCATCATTCATGGCCAGCATACGATTCAGGCGGGAGGCTCCGTGATCCGCTACCGCAAAGACCAAAACGGGCGGTCTAATTACGACGGGAACATCAGCTTCAACACAAGCGGAAATCCCAATACCACCGGCTACGCGCTGGCTGACGCTCTGCTCGGCAATTTTCAGACTTATACCGAAGCAGCCTATGATCCCATGGGACATTATCGCTATACGGAGCCCTCTGCTTTCATCGAAGATTCCTGGAAAGTCACCCGCAAATTGAGCCTGGATCTGGGCTTTCGTTATGAATACATGATGGCCCTGTATTCAACGGCTAACAATCTCTCCAACTTTGTGCCGGCATTATTTAACCCGGCTCAAGCCGTGACAGTAAATTCGAAAGGCCAAGTCGTGCCGGGCTCCGGGAATATATACAACGGATTGCAGCGCGTAGATAGCGGCGTCCCGCGAGACCAGGCCTATTTGGTTCCGAATGCCTATGACCCCGCCGTGCTCAGCGTGCCAGACGGCGCACCGCGAGGCATGTACCCAAGCCAATCCACCTGGCAGCCACGCTTTGGTTTCGCCTACGCGCTGAATGACAGAACCGTGATCCGCAGCGGTTTTGGCCTCTACTACGATCGCATCCAAGGCAATCCAACCATGTACACACTAAACAACCCGCCCTATGTCGGGAGCACATCGTACAATTACGGGAACCTCTCCAATATCACGGGTGGCTCTACGGTGCATGCTCCTTGGGGCACTTTGCAGGTTATCGATCCGCACCTAAAGATCCCCTATTCCGAGCAATTCAGCTTTGGCATTCAGCGCGAACTTCCCTGGCATCTGTTTATGGAGACGGATTACGTCGGGACGCTTGGCCGCCATTTGTTAACTGAGCCGGACATGAATCAACCGACATGGGCGGTTTTGTCGTCTGTTCCGTCAACCACAAATGAAAACAGCATCCGGCCCTATCCCGGCTACTCGACGATCCAGCAATTCATTAGCGCCGGAACCTCCAACTATCATGGCTTGCAGGTAGCAGTAAACCGGCGGGCGGGCAGAATTACGTTCACTGCCTCCTATACGTTTTCCAAAAACCTTTCTGACGCTCCTTCCGACACAGAAAACGACCTGAATTATTACAACATTCACGCCTACTACGGCCCTGCGTTTTCATCTAACTCCGGCGCCTCAGTGGATGTCCGCCACGCGTTCGTCGGAACCTTCGTCTGGGACTTGCCCTCCTTGCAGAACCAGAGCAAGCTGCTGAGAGAACCATTCGGAGGCTGGCAATTCAGTGGTATTCTCCATGCCCAGAGCGGTTTCTACTTCACCGTAGTCGGCAGCACTCCGATTCTCGGCACGCGTGTAGCGGATTATTTGGGCGGGCCTGCATTGCTGCCCAACCCGGGCCCCAACGGCTGGATCAATCCGGCTGCTTTCGCCGATGCTCCCCAAGGCAGATGGGGTACCGCTGGCGTTGGAGATGTCGAAGGTCCGGGAATGCAGATCTACAATTTGTCCCTAACCAAATTCTTCACGCTCAAAGAGACGCGCAGCGGCCCCATCACGCTGCGTTTCCGGGGCGATTTTATGAACGCGTTTAATCATGCAAACTTTCAACCGTTCACATCTTCGACTCTCAACATAGATAACAGCAACTTCGGAACGCTCACCTCCGCCTATCCGCCGCGCAACATCCAGCTTGCGCTGAAGCTGGAATTTTAATGTGAACGAGCCGGGCTCACATCGTCTCCGCGACCCAGCTACGCTAGCTCTCACGCGATATTTCGCCAGTGGCGGCCATCGCGGTGCATCAGTTCATCCGCTTCGCGCGGTCCCCAAGACCCGGCGGCGTAATTGGGGAAATTGCGCGGAGGCAGAGCTTGCCAGACATCGAGAATCGGCTGAATCACATTCCAGCCCGCCTCCACCATGTCTGCCCTCTGAAACAGAGTCGCATCGCCTAACATGCAGTCATATAACAGGCGCTCATAGCCGGTGCTCTCTTCCCTGCCGAAGTAATCCACATATCGAAAATCCATGTTGACCGAGCCCAGCCGGACCACTGGTCCTGGAATTTTCGCGCCAAAGGTCAGCGAAATCCCTTCGTCCGGTTGAATATGCAGCACAATTGAATTTGCATTTAACGTATCGACGGGCGTATCGCGGAACAGTACGAACGGAGCGCGCCGAAACTGGATCGCGATCTCCGTCACCCGTTTGGCCATCCGCTTTCCTGTTCGCACATAAAACGGCACATCCGCCCAGCGCCAGTTGTCAATCATCAGTTTCAAAGCCACAAAGGTCTCGGTATTCGAATCTGGCGCCACATTCGGCTCGGACCGGTAGCCAATCACATGCGTGCCCTCCACCATGCCCGGTCCATATTGCCCGCGTACCGAGCGCGTCAAAACGTCTTCCGGCGTTAACGGCTGAATGGCGTGCAAGACCTTTACCTGTTCGTCGCGCACGGCGTCGGCGGCAAACGAAATAGGCGGCTCCATGGCGGTGAGTGTCAAGAGCTGAAAAATGTGGTTGGGCACCATATCGCGCAGGGCGCCCGCGTGATCGTAGTACTTCCCCCTCTGCTCCACTCCCAGCGTCTCGGCCACTGTAATTTGCACATGATCTACATAGCGCCGGTTCCATACCGGTTCAAAGATTCCGTTTGAGAAACGAAAGGCCAAGATGTTTTGGACCGTTTCTTTACCCAGGTAATGGTCAATGCGATAGATCTGGCGCTCAGCCAGCACCTCCGTAATCTCACGATTCAGCGCGCGTGCCGATTCCAGATCACGCCCAAAGGGCTTTTCGATGACAACACGGCGCCACTTGCCGTTTTCCTCCTTCGTCAACCCCACCGCACCCAGATTCTTCACAACCGTGCCAAACAAAACGGGCGAGGTCGCTAAATAGTAGAAGTAATTGCCGAACGTGTGGTGCTGCTGCTCGATTTCCGCCAGGCGGCGCTTCAGCCGTTCGTAAGCCGCTGGGTCTTGAAAGTCGCCGCTGATGTAATACAGCCGCTCTAGAAGCCAGTCGCAAAACGCGCAATTTTCCGGCACGCTCGCAAACAGCGTCAGGTCGTCGCGCACACGCTGCCTAAACTGTTCTTCGCTCAGATCATCCAGTGCGAAGCCGACCAGCGCGAAATCTGAGGGCAGCAGTTTTTTCTTTGCGAGGTTGTACAAGGTCGGCAGCAATTTGCGCTTCGTAAGATCTCCTGTGGCGCCGAAGATGACCATGGTGCACGGATCACCCGGTCTGCCATGCACGGTCACCGCCCGAAGCTGCTGCTCTTGCTCCACTTGTGTCTCTGCAGGCATTGCTATTGTTCTCCAATCAAACCCAATACGCCGCGCAACGGAATGCGAAGCCAGTCCGGCCGGTTATTCAGTTCGTATGCCACCTCATATAGCGCCTTTTCAAGCAGGAACGCATCCAGCAACACACGCCTTTCCTCTTGGCTGGTTCCAGCAATTGGACCCTCTCCAACCGTATCGAAGTACGCATTCAGATACAGCGCCGAAATCCAGGCGCTCCAGTAAGCCGCCCAGGATTCATAAACAGGCAATCGATCGCCCTGCGAGCCCGAATCTGCGAGCTCATGAAACAGCGCGACATACGCCGCATAATGAAAGGATCGCATCATACCCGCTACATCGCGCAGAGCCAGCGCCTTTTGACGTCTCTCGGAGAGAGGCCGGGACGGCTCACCCTCAAAGTCAATCATCACGAAGTCATTTCCGGTGTACAGCACCTGCCCTAAATGAAAGTCGCCGTGATGACGGATACGCACCAGGGACACAGGAAAATCGCGAAAACGTACAAAACGCTCCGTGACGCGGTGTTGTGCGGCTAAAAACTCGTGTGCGCTTGCGGCCACCTCGCCTGCTAATACCGCTTGCTTTCGCCGCACCAGTTCGAACGCAAGGTCCGCCTGAGCCAGCATATCTCGATACGCCTTGGCAGCGGCTTCCTGCGTAAATGGCTCCGGAGCAAATTCCGGCCCGGCTTGTGGATCATATAAGGCGGCATGCATCTCGGCTGTACGCCTTCCGAGCAAGCGGATCTTATCAGCAAACGTGCCCAGCAGCTCGCGCATCTCCTCTGGCAGCGCTTGCCCGGCGAGATCCAGAGGGTGCGCATTCTTCAACACAGGAGCGTACCGGTCGCTTCGACCTTCCGTGGCGCGCCCGAAAAATCCTTCGAGCGATTGCAGCGTGAACTTCCACGCATCGCCTTGATTGCGTACATAACGCTGCAGGACTCCGGCCGGGAACACTTCTTTTCCGGTACGATATTCGAGCGTTCCTAGCACCGCCGGCGTGTGCCGGAATCCGCGCGCTGTGAGAAAGATGCCGATTTCAGAATCGGGATCCACGCCGGGCTCCAACTTCCGGAACAGCTTCAAGATATAGCGATCGCCATAAATGATCGAACTATTGCTTTGTTCGACATTCGAAATGGAGCTCGAGAGCTTCTCTGTTGCGGCAGACTCAAAGGCGCTGGTGCTCCGCGCAACGAAATTCCCGGCAGAACCGCGGATAGTGCTATTGGATGCGATGGTGCGAAGCAACACAGCTCGAAAATCCGCATCCCAGAGCGCACCATATAAGACCCCAGGCTCGCCTCCGGCTCCTGACAGGTTCGCAAGGATCTCCCTGCATTCTGGAGGCGCATCCGATTTCCTGGCAATGGCGACAGGCAACAGATAGCGCTCAAAGCCGCCGTCGAAATAGCTCACCTGAATTACCAGAATCCACGCATTGCCGGCTTCAAGCACATCTTCGATGCGGGCCTCACCAATGGTCCGGGCTTTCGAGCGGAACCAGCGCCGCGCAGTCAGGAAATCAGGCAATAGCTTGCACAGCGCCTCCTGAACTTTTGGGGAAAACGGATGTTCCCACGAATCGATCTGCAAAACCGCGCTGCCTGCCTCTGGAGCACCCGCAGCCGCGCGCCCTCTTTCCGAAGAAGCCATAAAAATATGGATTCTCGCGTGCGCGGCAGGCTTTCAGAGGAAGTATTCAAAATCCGTTTCTGCGCGCAAGTGCCGCCGCAACAGGAAAATGTGGCCGGGCAGGCTGGCTGGATTCAGCTCCACGTAATTCCTGCGTCCGCTCCACATATAACGCGCCCCGGTTAATAAATCGCTCAGCTCATAGGGCCGGCTCTCATCGATCTTGAGCTGATCGAGCGGCAGATCGACAAAACCCGACTGTCGGTAATGCGGATCGAGATTCACGACCATCAGCAACAAATTGGACCCATCTTCAGATTCCTTGCTGTAGCAGATGAGCTGATCATTATCCACCGGATGGAATCGCAGCGTTCGATCTGTTTGCAAGGCCGGATTTTCACGCCGGATCCGGTTGATCAAGCCAATGAAATCCGCCAGGCAGCCGGGCCGTTCCCAGTCCCAGGAACGGATCTGATACTTTTCTGAATCCAGATATTCTTCACTTCCGCGCCGTAGCGGCCGGCTCTCCATCAGCTCGAATGCGGGTCCATAAATTCCGTAGTTCGCCCCCAGGGTCGCCGCCAGCAACAGCCGGATCATGAACACCGAACGCGTCCCCAACTGGAGAAATTCGGTCAAGATGTCTGGTGTATTCGGCCATTGATTCGCACGGAAAAACTCGCGCACAGGAGTTTGCGTCAGCTCGGTGAGATAGCTGGTCAGTTCGTACTTCGTATTGCGCCAGGGGAAATATGTGTATGACTGGCTAAAACCGAGCTTCGCGAGCCGGTACATGATTTTGGGCCGTGTAAATGCTTCAGAGAGAAACAGCACATCGGGATGTTTGCTCTTGATCTCGCCGATGACCCACTCCCAAAAGGGAAACGGCTTGGTGTGCGGATTATCTACGCGAAAAATGCGCACGCCTTGCTCGATCCAAAAATCAAAGATGCTCTTGAGCTCCTGCCAGAGCTCGCGCCAGGCGGGCGTCTCGAAATCAAACGGATAAATATCCTGATACTTTTTGGGTGGATTCTCCGCGTACTGGATGGTGCCGTCCGGCCGTTTGCGAAACCACTCCTGATGTTCCTTCGCATAGGGATGATCGGGCGAGACCTGGAATGCGATGTCCAGAGCCACTTGCATACCGAAATCGGCGGCCCGCTTTACAAAGCGTCTGAAGTCTTCCAAGGTGCCCAGGCGCGGATTTACTGCTTTATGACCGCCTTCTTCGCTGCCGATCGCCCAGGGGCTGCCCACATCATCCGGCTCGGCAGTGGTTGCGTTATTTTTGCCTTTGCGAAATGTCTTCCCGATGGGATGAATAGGCGGGAGATAAACGACATCGAAGCCCATCCCGGCTATATAGGGCAAACGCGCTTCACAGTCGGCGAAGGTTCCATGCCGGCCCGGCTCTAGCGAAGCAGAGCGCGGAAAGAACTCATACCAGGAGCTGAAGCGCGCGCGCACCGGATCCACGACCAGCACCAGTTCTCTTTCAAAGCGCGAGGCGAGACTCCGATCCGGGTAGCGGTGCATGGTCTCATGCAGCACGGGATCAGAGGCCCATGACCGTTGCTGCGCCCGATCCTGGGTGCTGCGCAGCAACTCTGCCCGCTGGCGGAGCCACTCGGCTTCCGGCTCGCGCGCGCGCAAAGCGGCAGCCTCTACCAGCTCAGCTCCAATCAAGTAGTCAATGTTCGTATCATTGTCAGCGTCGATTCTTTTCAGCAGATCGCGCCGCCAAGTCTCAAAACGGTCCACCCACCCGAGAATGGTGTAGTGATACCGGCCGAGTTGTGAGACGCGAAACTCGCCGAACCAGCGGTCATTCACCATGGGCTGCATCGGCACTTCCTGCCATTGAGAGGCAGACTCGTGGCGATAGAGAATGGCCGCCAGGATTGCGTCATGTCCGTCTGCAAAGACATCCGCTTCCACGCGCACCAGATCACCCACGACGCGCTTGGCAGGGAACCGTCCGCCGTCCACTTCCGGCGTCACGGATTCGATCACTACCCGTCTTCGCCCGTCCTGTCCGAATCCTGTTTCGAGCAGCGTTCCTTCGACAGCCGTACTCGTGAGGACACTCATGCTCTGCTCCGCCCCCTCCGCTCGATCAGCTCACGGTAAAGGCTGATGGTCTGCTCTGCAATCGAGCTCCAACTGAACATCTCCTCCACTCGCTTGCGCCCTGCCTCGCCAAACTGCTTACATTTTTCCGGATTCCCTAACAGGTCTGCAAGCTTTGCCGCGAGATCTTTTGCAAACTGCTCGGGATGCAGCGGAGAACTGGTTATAGGATCCTGGTCAAAGGGCACGAGATAGCCTGTAACGCCATCCACCACGACCTCTTTAATTCCGCCTGTGGCGCTTGCCACCACCGGCGCACCGCACGCCATGGCTTCGAGGTTGATGATGCCGAACGGTTCATACACCGAAGGACAACAAAAAACCCGTGCGTGACTGTAAAGTTCAATCGCTTCCGCTTTGCTCAGCATCTTTTCAATCCAGATAATGCGTGGATTCACCTTGCGCGCCTGTTCCACTTTTTGGCGCATCTCCATCGCAATCTCTGGAGTATCCGGAGCGCCAGCGCATAGAACCACCTGCGTGCCGGGCGGCAGATACGGAATCGCATCCACCAGATGGGTTACGCCCTTCTGCCGTGTGATGCGGCCCACGAAAAGCACGTAGGGAATCGAAGGATCGACGCCATAGGTATCCAGTGCTTTTTGGGAATCCGTTTTGCGGTATTCGTTCAAATCAATCCCGTTATAGATGACGTGGACTCGCTCATCTGGAATCGGATACACGCGAAGCACATCTTTCTTTGCTTCCGAGGAGACCGCAATCACGGCATCTGCATCCAAGATGGCTGTACGTTCGATCCAGGAACTGATCACATACCCTCTACCCAACTGCTCTGCCTTCCAGGCCCGCAGCGGCTCCAGGCTGTGGGTGGTCATGACGAATGGCACCCCATAAAGCTTCTGAGCGAGAAAACCTGCCATGGATGTGTACCAGGTGTGGGTATGGACGATATCGATTCCTTCCAGTGCTTTGACCTGGGTCAGATTGAGACTGAGCGTTTCGAGAGCACCCTTAAATTTCGCTCGCGTGCCTTGGGTAATGTCACTCCAGGGTTGTGCTCCGCGCACATGTAAGTTGCCCTCATCCAAGTTTTGATCACCCCAGCAATGCACTTCCACTTCGATCGTCTTCGCCATCTCCCGGCTAAGATATTCCACGTGAACACCCGCCCCTCCATAGACATAAGGCGGATACTCGCGGGTAAACAGACCAACGCGCAAAGAGCCTAGTCCTCCAACAGAACCGAAGGTATCACGCGGAGCCAACCGATTTTTCAGATCCAGTACGGTATACAATCCAAGACGTGCCGCACTCATCTGCCACACCAGCAGTAGTGAGCTTTGAAGAGGCCCGCAGGATCATCATTGAGACGGTTCGCGCGCTGCAGGCTGTCGGGAAGCAAGAGACCGTACCGCTCGATGAGGCCCATGGGCGTGTGCTGGCCGAGCCCTTGCTGGCGGATCGGGACTACCCTGCGCTGCGGCGTTCGCTGCGCGACGGCTTTGCGGTCATCTCCTCCAATCTGCCCGGGACACTCCTGGTGCGCGGTGAAGTTCGCGCAGGCGAGAAAGGTGAACCTGCTTTGCGCGATGGCGAAGCCCTCGAAATCATGACAGGGGCGCCGGTGCCCGATGAAGCCGATGCCGTGGTGATGGTGGAACATGTGGAGCGGCTCACCGCAGCAGACGGCTCTATGCGCATCCGGATCCACCAGCCGGCTGAACGCGGTCAGTTTATCAACGACCGCGGCGCCGAAGCCAAGCGGGGAGCGGTTCTCATCCCCGCGGGAACGCGGCTGGACACAAGCCACATCGCCGCGCTCGCCATGACCGGCCACACATCCGTTCCAGTGTTCACCCGTCCCTCGGTTGCGATCCTCGCAACCGGCGACGAGATTGTGCCGGTTGAAGCAACGCCTGCTGCTCATCAGATCCGCGATTCCAATTCCCACATGCTTGCTGCCCTGGTGCGCGCCAGCGGCGGCACGCCAGCGGTTTTCCCAGTCGCGCGAGACTCAAAGGACGCCTTACGTCCGCTTCTCCAACACGGACTTCAATACGATCTGCTGCTGATCAGCGGTGGTGTTTCAGCGGGCAAGTATGATCTTGTCAAACCTGTGCTGCGCGAACTCAATGCGCACTTCCATTTCGAGCGCGTTCGGATTCAGCCGGGCCAGCCTGCCACCTTCGCCGTGGCGGACAAAAAACCGGTTTTTGCTCTGCCCGGCAATCCCGGCTCTTCCCTGGTTACCTTTCAACTCTTCGCCCGTCCGGCCCTGGAGATTTTGGGCGGCCAGAGCGAACCGCTGCTGCCTTTGCTGCATGCGCGACTTGAGGCGCCCTTCCGCCACAAGGGCGGACTGACGCGTTTCCTCCCCGCGCGACTCAGCGAGGATGGTCATAGCATTCGACACATTCCCTGGCAGGGCTCAAGCGATGTTCCTGCGCTCGCGAAGGCAAATGTATTTCTCGTTGCCGATCACGATCGCGAGAGCTGGAACGCAGGCGAAAACATCCGCGTCTTGCTCAAGCCATGAACAAGCAACTCTCTCATTACGACTCTGCCGGCCACGCTTCGATGGTGGACATATCCGAGAAGCCGGAGACGCGCCGCAAGGCGACCGCGCGCGCCTTCGTCAGGATGCCGGCCGAGGTGCTTCGAGCATTGCCGAAGAATCCTAAGGGCGATCCACTCGAAGTGGCTCGCATCGCTGGTATTGCGGCTGCCAAAAAGACCTCGGACCTGATTCCCCTTTGTCATCAGCTTCCGCTGACGCACGTGGGCATCGAATTTCAAGTGGAAAGCGAGGGCATTGCGATTACCGCGACCGCAAGCACGATGGCGCGCACGGGGGTTGAGATGGAGGCCATGACGGCAGCCGCCATTGCAGCCCTCACTCTTTATGACATGACCAAAGGGCTCGATCACTCCATCGAGATTCAGAACATCTGTCTGATGGAGAAAACCGGCGGAAAGTCCGGCACATTCCAGCGCGGAGTTCCCACTTCATGATCCGCGTCGCCATACTCACGGTGAGCGATTCGGTGGCGTGCGGCCGGCGTGAGGATCTCTCCGGCCCGGCGCTGGCGCAGCGCTGCCGCGAGTTAGGCTGGGAAGTAGTTTGCCACGCCGTGGTGCCCGATGAAGCAGAGGCCATTAGAAAACAGCTCCAAACGTGGGCGGATGACGAAATGGCTTCACTCCTTCTTACCACCGGCGGCACGGGCATTGCGGCGCGAGATGTTACTCCGGAAGCCACACGCGCCATTCTGGATCGTGAGCTGCCGGGAATGGGAGAGCTGATGCGCGCAAAGGGCCTGGAACAAACGAGATTTTCTGTGCTCTCACGCGCGACTGCTGGAACGCGCGGGCGCAGTCTGATTGTGAACCTCCCGGGATCGCCGCGCGGCGCTCTGTATTCGCTGGATGTGATTCGCAATCTTGTTCCTCATGTGATCGATTTGCTCGCCGGTCGCACAGAACATTCCGGCGAATGCGAAACTGGAAGAGGGCAATAGAAACTCTGCAGGATTACGGCACATCTGTATAAATATGAGGGCACTGTTTGGGAGGAACTCCAAGGGTGTTTCGCGGCTTTTCCTGGCAGCGGGCCTTACACTGATTTGGGCATGCGCAGGATCCGCTCAGGTGGTGCCGGGCGAACTTCCCCCTGGTCCTCCGCCACAGCCCGGGCAGCTTGGTCCTCCACCAGCTAAGCTGCCGCAAAGCGCTCCGCCGGACGCGCGGCCGGTACCGGCTGGAACACGCCAGCAAGAGAATCAGGAAATCTCTCAGGAAACGCCGACCTTTACTGTCGGCCGCAAGCTGATCTACGTTCCCACTACCGTAACGGACAAGCGCACGGGAGGCTACGTAAACGGCCTTACGGCGCAGGACTTTGAGCTATACGACAACGGCAAGCTGCAAAAGATCCAGTCAGATCTGGTAGACCAACCGGTCTCGGTTGTGCTCGCTGTGCAGGCGAATTCCGAGATCGAGCCCGTACTGCCCGAGCTGCGGAGAAGCGGCGTATTACTGCATGGGTTGGTATCGGGACAGGAAGGTGATGTCGCCATTCTGGCGTTTGATCACCGGATGCTGCATCTTACCGATGGCTTCACCAATGATCCCAACAAGATTGACGATGCGATGCAGAAGCTCACGGCCGGTTCGAGCAGCGCTGCCATCATCGATGCGATTTTTGAGGCAGACCGCATGCTGCTGGCGCATGATCCGCATAATTTGCGCCGCCGGGTGATTGTGCTGCTGAGCCGCGACATTAACCGGGGCAGCCAGGCAAGCCTTCGGGAGGCCATCGACAAACTGCAGTTCGACAACATCATCGTGTATTCGGTGAACATCTCCAAATTCCTTACTGCGATGTTAAAGAAACCGGACTATCCGCGGCCCGCCTATGGCGGTATTCCCGCAACTGCCTATCCGAACCTGCGGGGCAACGGTCCCTACAGCGATACAGACTATGCGAGGCTGCAGGATGGAAACTGGCTGAACGTTCTTCCGCCGCTCTGGCGCTCTATCCACGATCTGTTTAAAAAGCCACCTGCCGAAGCGCTCGCCTCCTTTACAGGCGGACGGATCTATAGCTTTGGAACAGAAAAAGGCCTTGAGCGCGCAATTACCGATATCGGCGAGGATGTGAACAGTCAATATATCCTGACTTATGCGCCGAACAACCTAGATGAACCCGGTTTCCATACCATCAAGGTTGTAGTGAACCGTCCTGGCCTTGCCATTGATACGCGGCCAGGTTACTGGACCGCTGGCGGACAAACTCCAGATGCCAGAAATCAAGATCCCCATCAGGATCAAAAGAAATAAGTCATCTTGCGGGCGTCCGGGCTAGCTGTATTACTCGAAGCGTAATGCGCCAAAGCTCACTACGCTATAAGGATCAATCTGCCACTGGCTGTAGTGCAGCAGCTTGCCGCGTGCCTCCGGCATCACTTTTAGAAACGTATAGAGCGGCGAGGCGCCACACCATTTGAGATCGTCTTGACGCTCCTGCACGAGAGACCAGTAGCCGCGAACATCGCCGGCCTCGATTCGCTCAATCCGCTCGCGGTCCCGCTGCTCGACTTGCAGCATTTCATCCGCGAAAGCACGTGCTAAGAGTGGATCGCCATAACGCCGTCCCATATGCGCCATGTCGATGCCGAGGATCCACACCAGATTTTTGCCTTCTCGCGCCGCGATGTTTCCTAAGGCATCGAAGAACTTCGCCAGCGCCTGGTTCTCTTCAGGAAGCCCGCCCTCATAGATGCTTTTGACGAAAGGGCCACACAGAATGGGCAAGATTTTGATGTCTGGACCGTAGAGGTGTTGCAGAAACACCACCTGAAACTCTATGGAGTGCTCGACGGCATGGCAATAATCTTCCATGCGGATCACCTGGCCGGCCTTTGCCTCCAACTCGTCTACGAGCGCCGTATTCGTCCACGCGGTTCCGAACGGGGTCGTGAAGGGCTTGCGCGTGAGTCCAAAGTGATCGGGCGCACCGTAGTGCGAAGTGCCGAGGATGACGAAGGTGCGATCCCTGGCCATATCAGCGGGCAGCGATCGATATGCGGCGCGATAGGTATCCCAGGCGCCTTCCGGGCTTGCATGCGGAGCGGCAATCGCTTTGGGCGCAGCAGGGGAGTCCGGCGAGCCGATACGGTCTAAAAGCAGATTTGCGAGCTCCCGGCGATCGTCTGGGTAAGCTGAGCCAGCAAAAATAGCGCGGCGTTCGGTTTCTGCGCGAAATTCTGCTTCCCGCTTGGCTTTCAGTTCGAGATAGCGTTCATTCTCGAGAAAGCCAGCTTCGTTCAATGCATCGAATAAGTGCTTTTCTAACTCACCAACCTGAATCTCTCCGGTGATGCGAACCAGTTCAGAACGCAGATCGAGCTCCGATTGTTTTCCGTCGAAGCACTCCAACGCCTGCACAAGAGGCGGCGGAATCAAGAGCGTCGTATCGGAATAGTGATACGGATCGCGAATAAACAGGCCCGGCCGCGATGGCTCCGGAGAGGGAAGAAAATCCAAATTCAGGCGCAGTCTCGGCAGCGTCTCGGCCACATCTCAATTGTACGCAGCGGTCCTTAGTAGCTCTGCTGCTGCCGGCCTTCGAGAACGAGCTGGCGGGCAAACTGCTCCAGCCGGTCCAAGAAGGAACGTGGGACGCGTATGTTATCGTTGACGCCGCTACCGAGTTCCGTGTCTGGCTTGACGCTGCCGTGAAAATCAGAGCCGCCGGTAGGGATCAGATCTAACTCTTCTGCGAGCCGGCGATAGTAAGCCTGCATTTGTGGGGAGTGCTCCGAATGATATACTTCGAGCCCCGCCAGTCCGGCGTCCCGCAAGCGCTCCAGCACGACGCGCTCGGTGTCCTGGGGAAGAGATAAGCGAACGGGATGCGCCAGCACGGGAACTCCTCCTCCTGATCGGATGATTCGAATCGCTTCTTCGGCAGAATAGCTTTCGCGCTCCACGAAACTCGGCGCATCTTCACCGATAAACCTCGCGAAGGCGTCTTCGACATTTGCGGCATATCCTTTTTCGGTTAGAACGCGCGCGAAATGCACGCGCCCGGTGAGCGCTTTGCCGCGCGCTTCGACTTCTTCGAGCGTAATGTCGATACCGTGACTTCGCAATTTCTCAGCTAATTTTTCGTTGCGTTTGCGGCGCGAAGTGCGCTGCTGCTCCAGCCAGGCATGAAAGGCCGGCAGGGGCTCGCCCGCAAGGAAATAGCCCAGCAGATGGGCGGCACGAAATCCGGCTTTGTCTGTCTGGAGCCTGGAGTTGAGTTCGATTCCACAAATCACGCGCAGGCTGCGGCTCTGAGTGAACCGGACTGCCTCTTTGAATCCGGCGAAGGTATCGTGATCGGTGATGGCAAGTGCGTCCAGTCCGATTTGTTCGGCGAGATTCACCAGTTCTTCGGGAGTCAACGTCCCGTCCGATTCGGTTGTGTGCGTATGCAGGTCGATGAAACCGGCCAGCCGCTTTGCTTCCCCGCCCTTGCGCACTATTTACTTTTCAACTCCGTGTAGACTTCAAAGACGAAAAACTCACCGCAGGTATGTGCGATGAATCTGCCGGGGCCCAGTCCCTTTTGCCTGGTGCGATTTTCAAAGAAGATCGCTCCGTCGGTGCTATCGCCTGGGTTGAGCTTAGTAGGCGCAAAAATGATCGCTGAAGCTTCCGCAGCAGCTTTGAAGCCCTTATTTACAAACTGGGCCATGGCCGCCTCGCGCCTTTGCTCGTAGCCATTGGTGGAATGGTAGTTCGGTATGGCGTAAATGCTTTGTTCATACAGCAGTTGCAGTTTGATTACATCGGTCCGCCCTGCCTTGCGCAGCAGGGTTGCGACGACTTCATCGGGCGAGACGGCATGCAGCACGGTGCCATCCTGACGGATGAAAGTGAAGTCGGAGGCGCGCACGGTCCAGGAAACGAGGGACCCATTGGTGACGGTGGCCTGGACGATGTTGTAATCGCTGACATGCACGGGCAGAGGCGCGAACATGACCGTAATTCCACCCTTGGTGATCGATTCATATTCGAGGCCATGCGATTCAAATATGATCGGCGGCGGCTGGCGCTGGTCCAAGTCGTTTTGCGAGGGCGCCGCAAGAGGCGGAGGGGTAGAAGCCGGGCCTCCCGGGGCAGACGGCAATTGGGCTGGAGCCAGGGTGTTGAACAGCAAAAGTGCGGAGAGTAAGACAATCCCTCCTTGCACCTTCAGCAAACTCATTTGAGAGATCCACCTACATGATAGTCGGATGGCTTTTGTCATACTAATCGATTCATGTTTCTTCGCGCGGAGATCCAAGATCGTCTGCTTTTATCCGTTGCGATTGCGGCCGCCGTTTTGATCCATATCTCGATTGCCGCCAGCCAGATCTTCCTGGGGCTGGGAATCTTGCTGCTACTCATTTTTCACCAGAAGCTGGCTTTTCCGCGTATCTGGATTCCGCTTGCGTGCTTTTTTCTGTGGACGGCTCTGGCCGACGTTCTTTCGCCGGATCCCTGGGGCGGCCGGGCACAGATCCGCAAATTTTTTGTCTTCCTGCTGATCCCTCTGATTTATGGTGTTTTTCGCCGCCAGTTTGCAAAGACGCCTTATTTGATTGCGGGCTGGGGCGTTGCGGCCACTGCAAGCGGCGCCTGGGCGCTGGTTCAGTTTGCAATTAAATATCAGCAGGACCTGCATGCGCCACAGGGCTTCTACGCGGCCTATCTGGAACGCCGCATCACCGGGTTTGAGAGCCATTGGATGACATTCAGCGCCTTGCAGCTTAGCGTGCTTACTCTTCTTTTGGCGCACTTATTCTTTTCGGATCGGAAAATGCCCCGCGCGGTGTACGCCAGCATAGCCGTCCTTTCCGCCGCCATCTTACTTGGCTGGACGCGCAGCATCTGGCTGGGTGCGATCGGGGCAATCTTCTATCTGACTTGGATGTGGCGACCCCGGCTGACATTTGCGATTCCTGTTCTGATTGCAGCAATCTTTCTGGCTGCCCCGCCCTCTTTGCGCCAGCGCATGAGATCTTTGGTTGCTCCGCGAGCCGACGTGGACTCGAACCAGCATCGGTTAGTGGTGTGGGAAACCGGACTGCATATGATCCGGGCTCATCCCTGGTTTGGGCTCGGACCTGAGCGGATCGCACGCGAATTTTCTTCCTGGGTACCTCCTGATATTTCTCGCCCTTTGCCACCCGGCTATTACGGGCATCTGCACAATATTTACTTGCAGTACGCGGCAGAACGCGGCATTCCGGGCATGCTCCTGATGATGTGGTTCATCGGGATGGCGGTCTGGGATTGCGCACGCGGCATTCGACGCTTAAAAGGCGCCCGCTCGCAACAACTTTTTCTTTTGCACGGCACGATCGCCGTTACGATTGGCATTCTGATCGGCGGCTTTTTTGAATACAACCTTGGCGACAGTGAAGTATTGATGATGTTCGTCTCGGTGGTTGCGCTTGGATATGCAGCATTAGAAAATCTGCCGGGAGCGCAACGGGTCGCAACGCCTTCCACTGCAAATGGCGTCATTGCCGCGAAACAACTGGGCCGAGCGCCCGGCTAAGTTGAAATCTTCAAGTGCAGCTTAAGCAAGGAGTCTGCGGGCAAGAATCCGGTTTCTCGCTATCATAAAGAAACAATGGGCGTAAGCACTCTGAATCGAATTGCAACTGAGTACAAAGTCGCGGACCTGAGTCTTGCCGAATGGGGCCGCAAAGAGATCTCCATTGCCGAGCACGAGATGCCGGGCCTGATGGCGATCCGGCGCAAGTATGCGCCTGAAAAACCGCTTCAAGGCGCGCGGATCACCGGGTCCTTGCACATGACGATTCAGACGGCGGTGCTGATTGAGACGCTGGTCGATCTGGGGGCCGAGGTACGGTGGGCGAGCTGCAACATCTTCTCCACGCAGGATCATGCTGCGGCGGCGATAGCGGCAGCCGGCATTCCGGTATTTGCCTGGAAGGGCGAATCTCTTGAGGATTACTGGTGGTGTACTTATCAGGCGATCAGTCACCCGGGAGGTAAAGGTCCGCAACTGGTTGTGGACGATGGCGGCGACGTCACGCTTTTGATCCACAAGGGCTACCAGCTTGAGGAAGGCGATAACTGGGTAGACACGCCGTCCTCGAGCGAAGAAGAAAGGGTGATCAAGAATTTATTGAAGCGGATTCATAAAGAGGATCCGCAACGCTGGCACAAGATAGCGGCTGAATGGGTTGGGGTATCGGAGGAAACGACCACGGGCGTGCACCGGCTTTACAAGATGCAGGAAGCCGGAAAACTGCTGGTGCCGGCGATCAATGTGAATGATTCGGTGACTAAGTCGAAGTTTGACAACTTATATGGCTGCCGCGAATCGCTGGTGGATGGCATCAAGCGGGCGACTGACGTGATGATTGCGGGTAAAGTGGCGGTGGTCTGCGGGTATGGGGACGTCGGCAAAGGCTCGGCGCAGTCGTTGCGCGGCATGGGTGCGCGGGTGATTGTCACAGAGATCGATCCGATCAATGCGCTGCAGGCCGCGATGCAGGGATACGAAGTCACTACTGTGGAAGATACGCTGGGGCGCGGTGATATCTACGTCACTTGCACCGGCAATGTGGACGTGATCACGCTTGAGCACATGCAGTACATGAAGGATCAGGCGATTGTGTGCAACATCGGCCACTTTGACCATGAGATTCAAGTGGCGCGGCTCAACGCTGCTCCCGGCGTCAAGCGAACGAACATCAAGCCACAAGTGGATATGTATACGTTCCCGGATGGCCATAGCATTTTCCTGCTTGCAGAAGGGCGGCTGGTGAATCTTGGCTGCGCTACCGGGCATCCGAGCTTTGTCATGAGCAACAGTTTCTCAAATCAGACGCTGGCGCAGATCGATCTCTGGAAGAACCGGGGTCGCTACAAGGTGGGAGTTTATACGCTGCCGAAGAAACTGGACGAAGAAGTGGCGCGGCTGCACTTAGAGAAGATCGGCGCCAAACTCACGACCCTCACCAAGAAGCAGGCTGAATATATTGGCGTCCCGATTGAGGGTCCGTACAAGCCTGATCATTACCGTTACTGAGCTTGCGTTAAACCGTTCAGCAAGATCTCAGACAGGGAAGAGATCAACAGATCACCTGGATTATCCGGCGTGTAGGCGACCTCCGGGATGTTATCGACAGTGATGGCCATAGCGACGTTGCCGCGCTTGGAATAGATGATGCCCACATCGCTGCGCAAATGATCCAAAGCGCCGGATTTGCTGGCGATGGTTACATCCGTCAGATCGCGGCCGATGCCGTTGTGGTCACGCTGGCGCTTCAGAATGGCGATCATCTCGTCAGAAGCCTGTTGATTGACCAGCTCGCCGTGATAGAGCTTTTCGAGAATCGTCACCATCTCGTGCGGCGTGCTGCGGCCAATTCCCCACTTCTTGTTTTCCGGCTTTGCGCCCTCTTGCGTGATGCCGCTCGGCACTGGCTTCAAGTTAGCGCCGTCTCCGAGAATCTTGCGCATCACGCGGGTTTGCCGCAATCCAAGCTGCGCCATGCGGGCATTGACTGCATTGCCGCCGATGCGGTTCAGGATCAGATTGGTAGCAGTGTTGTCGCTCAACACGATCATCAGATCCACGAGATCGCGGATCGGAAAGGTGTCGCCGGGGGTTAGATCTTGGAGAATGCCTGAGCCGGAGACTTTCTCCTCTTCGGTGAGTTTCAACGGTTCGTTCCAGTTCAATTTGCCCTCCTTTGCTTCAAAGAAGCATTCGACCATGATGGCCAGCTTGATGGTGCTGGCGGTTCGTACAGGAGCATCGGGATCGAGACCGTAAGAGGCGCCGGTATCGAGGTTCTTGGCAAAGAGACTTACCTTGGCCGGGAAGCCCGCGATTTTCTGTCTGATCTGGCGATCGAGACTGGCATTGGTGGCTGGCTGTGCCCAAAGAACGGTGGAGAACGCCAATGCGGCGATCGCTATCGGTTTGTGCATAGGAAGCGGGCGCATGCTTGCCAGTTTATTATCTCCGGCTGACACAAGGATGTCCGGCCCAGATAAAGCGCAAAGGCCAGTCGGCACACCGGGTGATGCCGATGCGGGGGGTGGTGGCGATGTGAAATTCGGGCTTATTTCCCCAGGCGCGAATGACCAGATCGCCGCGATCCAGCCGTTTGCCGTAGTGGGCAGGTGTGATGGCAAGAGCTTGTGTGAGCTTGCCGGGCCCATTGGCGAGCCCTTTTGCGGGACCGCGCCAGTTGCGGCGCTCATACATGATCTCGAGACCGCAGAGCGGCTCGAGAGCCCGAATCAATACACAGCCCGGCGTTCCGTCACGATCGGCGACCACATTCAGGCAATAATGCATGCCATAGCTCAGATAGACATAAGCGCGGCCGGGCGGGCCAAAGAGCACTTTAGTGCGCTCGGTTATCCCTCGAGAAGCGTGGGCGGCAAGATCGTGTTCACCCAGATAGGCTTCCGTTTCGACGATCATGCCGGCCGTATTCTTATGCACGAGGACGCAACTGATTAAATCGCGGGCCACCTCGATGGCCGGACGCTCAAAGAACGGGATCGTGAGCGGGAGAGTTTCCCGCATCAATTGCGCAAGCGAGATCTTATCGGTTATCGCAGCGGTCGGAGCGGGGGCACCCACGGATGTGCAATCTCGAGTACCCTAGAAAATTAGCATAGGCCTTTTATGCGACTCTTTACCGCCATTGACCTGCCGTCCGGCATTCTGTTCCGACTCGAGCGTCTGATCAGCGCGCTCCGGCCGGAAGCGCTGATTAAGTGGAGCCCGATCGATAATCTCCATGTGACCATTAAATTCATTGGGGAATGGCCCGAGGCGCGATTGGAGGAACTTGCGGAGAAACTGGCCTCGCTACTGCCGCGGGAGCCTTTTGAACTGCAGATACGCGATCTCGGGTGGTTTCCAAACGAACGTAATCCTCGTGTTCTCTGGGCCGGCGTTCAGGACAGTGGTGGGTTGCTCCAGCTTGCCCGCGACACCGAGGAGTGTCTGGAGCCGCTGGGCATTGCCAGAGAAGAACGCGACTTTTGCCCGCATCTCACACTGGCTCGCATCAAGAATCCGGTGCCGCTGCGGCGCCTGCGCGAACGCGTTCGCGAGATGCAGCCGTGCGATTTAGGCAGTTTTCGAGTATCACACTTCACGCTCTTTCGCAGCGAACCGGGCTCGAACGCCAGCATCTACCATCAGCTCCGCGCCTATCGTTTCCAGGCTGCGCTTGCCGCTTCCTAGATTGACGGACGGCCGGTGCGCGCCATAGCGGCCGGGACTGGTGCTCCGCCTGCAGAGGCTAAGCGACAATCAATAGGAAGTGGCTTCGACAAATACGTTTCTTGTGTTATCGGTGGCGACGTTAGCCAGCTACTTAATTGGCGGGCTTCCGTTCGGCTACTGGTTTGTGCGCATCGCATACGGTAAAGACATTCGCACGATGGGAAGCGGCAATATCGGCGCTACTAACGTGCATCGCACGGCGGGCGGCAAGGCAGGTCTGATCGTGCTGATACTGGATATCTGCAAAGGGCTGATTGCGGTCTGGCTCGCTGACCTGACTACGCATGGCAACCCGTGGGGTCTGGCACTCGCGGCGGCAGCGGTGATGCTGGGCCATTGTTACCCCATTTTTCTGAATTTCCGCGGCGGCAAGGCGGTAGCCTGCTTTCTTGGTGCATTTGTTTATATCGCCCCGCTGGCGATTCTGATCGTCATTCTCCTTTTTATTGGCGTTCTTCTCACGACTCGATATGTTTCGCTGGCCTCGATGATTGCGGCGCTTTCCTTTCCTGTCGTGATGTGGTTTGTGGTGCATCCGCCGTACGCCATACTGGGCGCTTCGATCTTTGCCGCGCTTTTGATTGTGTTTCGACATCGCGCCAACATCGCCCGGCTTCGGCAGGGAGCAGAACACGTCTTTTCGTTTAAGGGCGGAAAGGCTGCATGAGTGCGCTTCCAAGCGCCGCGCCCGCGCTCTCAGCGGAGCGCTTAGCCATCGTGGGTGCGGGCAGTTGGGGGACCGCGCTTGCGGTGGCGCTTAGCTCACGTTTTCAGTCGATTCACCTGTGGGCACGCGATCCAGGCCGGGCCGCCGCAATGAACCGGCTGCGTGAGAACCGGCGTTATCTGCCGGGCTTCCTTCTTCCGCCTGCGGTGCGCGTTTCTTGCGAGCTGAAGACGACCCTGGAAGGGGCGGCGATTGTCCTGATCGCTGTGCCATCTCGCAATCTGCGTTCTGTAGCAGAGGCCGTGGCTCCGTTTCTTACATCAGACGTCACGGTGGTCAGCGCCACAAAGGGAATTGAAGAAGGCACCTTGTTGCGCATGTCAGAGGTGCTGGCGCAAACGTTGCCGGTTTCCCTGGCACAGATTGCCGTACTCTCGGGCCCTACCTTTGCCAAAGAAGTCGCTGCGGGGGAGCCGGCTGCGGTTGTGGTCGCCTGTGCAGATCCCTCCACGTGCACCCGCATCCAGCATGCTTTTTGCACGCCTTCGCTGCGGCTGTATGCGAGTCAGGATGTGACGGGAGTGGAACTGGGTGCGGCGTTAAAGAATGTGATTGCGATTGCGGCGGGCATTTGCCGGGGTCTCGGTCTGGGCAGCAACACGGCGGCGGCTTTGATTACGCGCGGACTGGCGGAGATCACACGTCTGGCTCTTACCATGGGGGCGAGCCCCCGCACCCTGAGCGGTTTAGCCGGTTTGGGCGATCTGGTTCTGACTGCGACGGGGGAACTTTCGCGGAACCGCTATTTAGGCATTCAACTTGGACAAGGGCACACACTAAAGGAAGTACTGGCGAGCATGACCATGGTGGCCGAAGGTGTGGGAACTTGCCGGGCCGCCCGCCAGCTTGGCCAAGAACATGGCGTGGATCTGCCCATCATCAACAAAATGTATGAGGTACTGTACGAATCTAAAGACCCGCGCCAGGCACTCACGGAGTTGATGAACCGGCCCTTGACACACGAATAGTGCCGGCAGCTTCCGTTTTCGCGCTCTCGCGCTATGCGGCCTGGGGCATATCGGGCTTTTGGGGCGCGGCTTGAGGTTTGAGCAGGCGTTCGGTGGCGGCGAAGGCGAGCGGATGAGCGGGGTCGAGCTGGAAATTCCGCAGAGACTGGTGGTCAATTCTGGCTTGGGTGAGCAAAACCGCCAGCTCATGGCGCTGCTGCTTGCGCTTCTCGGCCGCCTGCGCCCGCTCTTCCTGCTGGCGCTGGCGCTCGGCTTGCGCCGCCGCCTGCTCGGCAGCCCGTTTCTGCCGTTCGA
>Ga0209061_1002048_pt1 | contig 28200 bp, 34 predicted proteins | sample Coa_R1_10_FD_187157 | JGI IMG/M metagenome (GOLD analysis project Ga0209061, IMG submission 187157) | Surface soil microbial communities from Centralia Pennsylvania, which are recovering from an underground coalmine fire - Coalmine... | ecosystem: Environmental > Terrestrial > Soil >... | reverse complement strand
GTGAGCGATGCGTTGAAGCAACGCTCGGCAGCCGGGACAGGTAGGTTCTTCCATACGGTTAGGATAGCAACACGGAGGCCGATCGGCTGCGCCTGTTTGGCAACTGAGGCGCTAAACAATTACGACTATCTGACCCAGCTTGGTCTTATCCAAAGAAAAGTGGCAAATCAAATAAATAGTGTGTTGAATAGTGGATTGTCCACACCCATCGACTGGTTCCAAAACTTCTTCTGATGGGAAATGCTTTGCATTACTCGATCCTGCGCAAAAATATTAAGATCGGAGACAAAACATGAACATGGACCTGTTGAATGAATTGGACAGAGCCATTCAGGCTCAAGAAGTGTCCCTCGTGCGCAGCTTGATTGAAAAAGGCGTTGACGTCAATACGCCTTTTCGAGATGGCACGCTCCCTCTGGCACGCGCAGTTATCACTGAAAACCTGACTCTGCTCGATCTGTTGCTACAAGGTGGTGCGGATGTGAATGGACTTTCAAGTCCAAACAAGGAGACGGCTTTATGGCGAGCTGCGGCACGAGGTTCCGTGGTGAGCGTGAAGTTCCTGATCCAAGCAGGAGCCGATGTCAACAAAGTTAACATAATGCGGCTCACTCCTCTTTGTGTTGCGGCATCGCGCGAGTCGGATGATCATGTATTTGTCGTCAGTGCCTTAATTGATGCCAAAGCCGATGTCAATAGTGGGGAAGGAAGTACACCTTTGATGTGCGCTTGCCGAGGACTTGCTCAAACGGTTCGCATTCTCTTGAGTGCCGGTGCGGAAGTTAATGCTATGCGCGCATCGGGGACAGCCCTACACATCGCGATCGAAGAGAATCAGCCGGAAATAGTCTCGGTCTTGCTAGAAAAAGGCGCAGATCCTACACTACGCACGCCCCCTACAGCTCAGAACCCTAACTTGACTGCCCTTGAATTAGCCAAAAAATTAAAACTACGGAAGATCGTTGGGTTGTTGGAAAAAACTTGCAACATCACTTCCGCAACGAAATCAGTAGTCCAGGTTTTGTCATCCCGCGACGTATGGGATTCCCTCAAATCACGTTTGAAGGAAACAAATCCCCGTCTCTATCGCTCTTTCCGTCAAGGAGCAAAAGTTGAAGCGATCAAGAAACTGGAGAAACTAATTGGAGAGCCATTGCCGAAGTCTTTCACAGATTTTTACTCGGCTAACGATGGACAAAGAAACAGTAAAATGCGACTTGTTCCCCCAGAGGATTTCTTGGAGGATGGCTATTATGTTCTACCGATCCAAGAGATAATTCAAGATTGGAAAATGTTGAGGAAACTTGTTGAGCAGGGCGAATTTGAAGGTCGAAGAGTCACATCTGATCATGAGATCCTTACGGACTGGTGGAACCCTAAGTGGGTTCCGTTTGCGGCTGATGGGCATGGCGATTACCTGTGTCTTGATTTGGCTCCAACTCTTGTAGGAAGCAAGGGGCAGATCATATCAGTCAACCATGAGTCAGGGCGGAGAAAGTTGGTAGGATTGAGCTTTGATAGCTGGCTTGCCGAGCTTTTGGAAAAACTGAATGATAACAACGCTGGATAAGGAGAGTTTTTGGAATCGTGACGAAGTCGTCAAGAATTTCTATGTCGGGTCCTTGCGAGCGGTGCTAAAGATTGGCGTCTGATTAATAATCGGCGCGGACCATCCGAACTGTCGCGAGAAGTCGCAATTCCAAGAAGAGATTGCGCAGTGGTTGGCCAGCCAGATGCAGCGTTGAGCGACCACTCGTTGTGACTACCACCAACCAGCGTGGCGGAAAAAATCTCGGGAACCTTCGATACGGGTAAACGAGCAGCCGCCGCAACTGAACGGGGAGGGGGATGGCAGGGGCGAGCTAGGCCGCGCAGGCGATGGTCCATCTGCTCAACCGAGGTGGAGAAGCCGGAAAGCCAACCGTAACACGAAACCATGCCGTGCGGCTACGGCTCAGGTAGGATCACTCCGTTGGGACAGCGAGCAGGCCATTCTGCATTTTTTCTGCAAATACTGGCCGTGCGAACACTATGCGAGTACAATGTGAGTGTGGGCTTTGTAGTGTCACAAGGCCGTGATATTTCACAACTTGCAACACCATCCATATGCCAGCGAAGTGCCACATATTGGCAGAACCATCAGGTTGAGGGCCTGGTGCCCGTCAAAGGGCGTGCAGGTTCGATCCCTGTCTCCGGCATTTAAGCAGGGCAAGAGGTGCGTTGTCGCCTGCGCCACAGCTTGGCTCCGTACAACAGCAACAAGATCGCCCGCAGCTGTAAACCTTCACCAGTCGGCTGGTGCCCATTGTTCATTGACGGTATTCCGCGGAGCACAGTTACACCTGGAATGCGCGGACAATCCGGACTTTGAGGAAATCCAGGGCTAGCAGATAAACTACCACCAAGCCTAACACTTCCAATATCAGGCCCAAGGGAAGCGACTCCATGAAGATGCCGCCCGCAGCCAGCGCGATCACGGCCAAGATGTCGAGTGCCGAGCTGGCCAAGAGCCAGCCACCTGGTCGCGATTGCCAGCAATGCCGCCGCTCGCGCACCAAATACACCGTGCCCTGACCGCTGAAGACCAGCAGCACGAAGATAAGTGTCTGCAACTGCTGCTCGGACAACCGAAGCACATCACGGCCCCACAGGAAAAGGCCGAACGACAGTGCCAGAATGAAGATCGCCAACGGCAGGGCGGTCAGGACCAACGAGCGAATATGCCAGCGATCGGGCGAGCGGGAATAGGAGACCCGATCCGTCGCCAGAGACATGGTGACGAAATCGTTCGTGAAAAGTAGCAGCACGATGAGTACCGGCGTGGTCACGAACGTTCCGGTGAAAAGCAGTCCCAGACTCAAGAGCAGGGCGATCTCGATAGTTTTGACGATCTTGTTGAGGGTATAGGTGAGCATGCGTTGATAGATGCGGCGGCTGGTCTGGACGGCGGCCACGATGTCGCCGAGTCCGGGATTGGTCAACACCAGACTGGCGGCCGCCTTGGCCACGTCCGTAGCGCTGGCTACAGCGATGCCGACCTCCGCCTGCTTTAGCGCTGGCGCATCGTTGACGCCATCGCCGGTCATACCGACCGTATGCCCCTGTCGCTGGAGCGCATGCACCAGGTGATACTTGGCTTCGGGTAGGACTCCGGCGAAGATCTCGCAATCCGGTATGCTCGTACCCCATTCGTGCTGCAGCTGTTCCGGCGGGCAAACGCGTTCACCGATGCCTACTTGGCGGGCCACTGTCCGGGCTGTGGCTGGACTGTCACCCGTCACCATGAGGACACGAACACCCAAGTCTTTGAGATCATGCACAAGTTGGCGAGAATCTACCCGGGGCGGATCATGTAAACCAATCAGACCTGCCAGTCGCAAGGTGCCGTCCGTACCAGCGGCCACGGCCAAGATGCGATAACCTTCCGATGCCAATCGTTCTACATCTTGTTCCATACGCTCCCCGCTGCCTGTACAAAGACCGCCCACGATTTGTGGTGCGCCCTTGACCACGCGTAGCGAACTCCCCCCTTGTCGCAGCACGGCTTCGGAACGCCTTGTGGCGGGATCGAAGGGAATAAATTGCAAGCGTTGTTCGCCTACCGGAGCGATGCCGGCAGTCTGGGCAGCACGAAGGATTGCCAAGTCCAGAGCATCCTGGGTGGATTCATCGCAGGCTGCCGCAGCCAGGCGGAGTATTTCCTCCTCTGCATGGGGGCGATAAGCCCGCACGGACGCCACGGACAAGCGATTTTCGGTGATGGTGCCGGTCTTATCGCTGCACAATACATCCATGCCGGCTGCCTCCTCGATGGCCGATAGCCGCGTCACGAGGACGCCCTGCCGCGCCAATTCCAGGGCACCCAGAGCGGTAGCCACGGTGAAGGTCGCCGGCAGAGCCACGGGCACCGAGGCCACGAGCAGGATTAGGGCGAATGGCAGGATCTCGCGGGCCGGAAGGCTCACCACCAGAGCATAAATCAACACAGCCGCGACGAGCACGGCGTCCAAAACGATCAGGTATTGGACGATGGTGAAGATGATGGTTTGCAGATGGCTGCCGGTATGAGCCAGGCGCACCAGTTCGGCCGTCTTGCCGAACTCGGTGTGGGCGCCGGTGGCCGTCACTTCGCCACTGCCCTCCCCGCGTTGGACCACGGTTCCCGCGCGAGCTTTGCCTCCTATCTCGATCTCCACCGGAGTGGATTCGCCGGTCAGGGCCGATTGATCCACCAGGATTGATCCGGAATCGATGCGAACATCTGCCGGCGTTAAGTCGCCCATGCGCAGATGGATCACGTCTCCAGGGACGAGCTGGCGGGCGGGCAGTAATTGCCAGCGGCCATCGCGCAGCACACGGGCCTGAACTGTCAGCCGGCGGCGGAGAAGTGCCAGAGCATTGGATGCCCGGTTTTCTTGTAAGAAGCCTAGCACGGCGTTGAAGACAAGGAGAGCGGCAATGATCAGCGCCTCGATAGGCCGTCCTAGCACTAATTGCAGTCCGATGGTGACTTCCAGCATCCACGGTACGGGCGCCCAGAACTTGCCGAGCAAAGCACGCACAGGATGGCGGCGTTCCTCGACCGCCTCATTGGGTCCGTACTGCTGCAGACGCCGGCCAGCCTCCGTGGACGTTAGGCCCGGCGCAACCTTGCTTTCCCGGCTCATACCGGCTGGGTGATCGCTTTTTTGATCCATCGGATAGTCTCCTCAACTTTGCTCTTGCTGAAGCAGCGAACGTCAGCGCGTGTAAATAGCCTGCAGAAAGAAGCCATGCCCGCCTGTCGATTCCAACATCCGTCTGAGATAAACTTGTGCCTCGGATTGTAGCTTGTCGGCCAACATATCCTCTGCGGCCGCTTCGCTTTTCTTCGAGGCCCTGTCCGTGCGTAGCCATCACCATCAGATCGCTGCTCGGACCCAGTGCGAATTCTTGCAACGTGTCGGCGATCGGTCCCTCCAAGGAGTGGATCGAGATATTCTCCACCTCTCCATCTTGAGACGCTGGGCAACCCCGGAGAGATATTTTCTTTCCTCTTCCCATAACTATATGTCCGGTATGCCCAGGCATATCGTTCCTTCCCCGAGAAGCACCGGCGTATGCACATCGACCAGCTGCAAAACGGCGACCCCTTGATCGGAGAGCTGATCGACAGTTTTCACCCGGACCTTTGCGTGGTGCGCGGAAGCAGCGCCCGCCGAGGTACTCAGATTGGCAGAACCTTGGTCGTCAATCCTGGCAGCCTCTCGGACGGTTGGACCGCCTGGCTCGAGTGGGGACGTCCCACCGAGGATCTGGTGAAATTCGTCAACTCGACGGATCTGGGATACGAAGGTGGTGAATGCCAAGAATGCGCGGCTCCGCACACGCGACAACCGGAGTGTGAGAGCGTGCGGTGGTCGTGACTCGCCCTTGGCGGTGTGCTTCGGAGAGTCAACCCTTTTGCCAGAAAAGACAGCCCCAGTTAGAAGGCACTCGATAGTTCACCAACCGATAGCTCCCCACGTCAACGTGAGTGCCATTGACGAGATCCTGCCAGACTCCATTTGTGGAGAACGGTACGTCTGTGTACTGATCGTGCTCGGAAAAATTGAGAACGATGATGAACCGCTCTAACTCACCGTCGTCGGCCGTACCCCAGCGGTGATAGATGACGACTTGCTTGTCGACATCCAGCCCATAACCGTCAGGACTGAAGTGCGTCCACCGCTCATCGTAAGCGTCGGGGTAGAAATGACTCGACCGCAAACCAGGATGTTCGCGCCGGATACGAGCCAACAGAGCATACTTATCGCGGAGAAGTTGCCCGATAGCATCCTCACTTTGGTCCCAGCGCAAAGAACGCGGCTGTACCCGCCGCCGCGACGGCGGTTCATGACTGTCGTCCTCAACCATTTCTTCACTTTGGCCAAACTCCTGACCATTGTGCAGCATGACCGCACCCGGACAGGTGAAGAGAGCGATCAGATACGGCTGTACGCGATACCAACGGTCGCGGCCTCCCGCTACCCAGGTGATCGTCGAATGGTCGTGGTTCTCCAGGTACATCACCGGCCCCTTGCCGGGGGCGAAGTCCTTGGCCGAATTCAGCACACGGAGGAAGCGCGTATCCACGCGCCCGCCGGGGCGGAGATAGTCGAAGGCACGGGCACGCAGCATGTCGAACCAGCAGTTGGTCGCGTTTACCGCGTTGGTATCGTTGATGGAACTGAAATCCCAGCGATCTTCGAGAATCAGGGAGAAGTTCCGCTGGCCATCGGCTGCCAGGTGGTCGTTGAGATCGGCTAGCAGCCGTGGCAGGCCACGAGTCGGCATGTCTTTGCGGTAAAAGTCGGATACTTCATCGAAGCGGAAGCCGTCGATACCGAACTGATCCATCCAGTAGGTGCAAACGTCCTGAGCAAACTGCTGAGTGCAAAAGTTGTGGTAATCCAGCGGCTGGCCGAAGACGTTGTGATCGGTGAACTTGCCGATGAACGGAGAATCTTCCGTCTGCTGCCACAGCCAGTGGTAGGGGAAACCTCCCTCCGTGGAGCCACTGTAGGCGTAGGCGTGTTGCAACACAATATCCATGAGGACGTGTATGCCACGACGGTGGCATTCGTCGATGAGGCGGCGAAGGCGGATGAGTTTATGCAGCGGTTCGCCGGGTAAATGGACGTAGCGTGATTCGACCGAGAAAAAGTAGGCTGGATTATAGCCCCAGCTGAACGGCTCTTCCGGCCCTTCATCCGGCCAGGCGATCCACGGCATGAAACCGATAGCGTTGACACCGAGGCTCACCAGGTAGTCCAGTTTCTCGACCACGGCGTCAATGGGGGTCAGCCCGCCGCGATATTCCCTGGTGAAGTCGTCGATCATCAATTCGTAGATGACCAGATCCTGCCAGGAGAGTCGCTTAGCCAGTGGGGTGACCTTCGGCAAAGGAGGGCCGCCGAAGATGAATGCCGAGTTGTTTTGCCTTCCGCCGCCATACTTGGTGCAGGGATCGCCGATCCAGCGCACGGTGCCATTTTGGAAGCGGACGACGTACTTGTACTCGTAAAGGCCCGGTGGAAAGTCGTGAGGCAGAGCGCAAGCGAACAGCCGGCCGTTGGCATGATCGCGTTCGCTCAGGACCAGGCCATCGTTGTAATTCCAGTTTCGTCGGCCCTTCTCGACCTGATCCTGGAAATCGCCCACCACGCGCACTTCGACGATCCGGCAGGGGCCACCCCGCACGTATTGGGTGGGATCGATGGCGTTGTCGGGAACGAACAGGCGGAACTCATAGCTGCCGTCCTCTTGGCGGCCAAACCCGAACTTGTCATACATGGCGATGGGTCTCCCGTTGACTTGGCATCGCCCCGTTCATTTCTTCCGTCGGGAGGAACGAGGAGTATTCTTTCGTGCGGCGTTGCGCTGCTGCATCTTGCTCAGGGTCGCGGTCAGGTAACGCATGTATCCTTCAGGACTCATCCAGCCCTTGGGACAGTCTACACGCTTTAGCTCCTCGGCCGCGAACCACAAAAACTGATGGGTGGCGCTGGTCATCCGCCGCACGCGCACTCGATACCGCCCTCCCGAAACACCCCGGACGCGGCCTATGCGGCCGTCCGGCAGGCGCACGCAATCACCTTCTTGAAAAGCTTTAGCCATGACACATCTTTCTCACCGAGGGCATTTATTCCGCTTTGCTTTTATCCGCTGCTTGGAAAGCCTCTTCGGCTACCAGGATCATTTGGGCAATCTCGACCAACTTGCGGCCCTTGTCGCTGGCCAGACGCTGGAGTCGGCGAAAGGCTTCCGCTTCTTCCAGCTTTCCCCGCCTCATGATAATCCCTTTCGCTCGCTCAATCACCTTGCGATCTTCCAGGGCTCGGCGCAAGTCCGCTGTTTCCTGACGCAGTGCCTGGAATTCTTCAAAGCGTTTCATAGCGATACCGATGGCCGCCTCCAACTCGGTTTCCTTGATTGGTTTGACGAGGTAGGCCAGGACGTGGTTGACTGCGGCCCGTTCGATCAGTTCACGGTTGTGATACGTCGAGACAAGGATGACGGGGATCGGCGCATCCTTGTAGATCTCGCCCGCCGCGTCAATGCCATCCATATCGGGCATCTTGATGTCTGTGATTACCAGGTCCGGGTGCAGCAGTCGGCATTGCTCGACCAGATGCCGACCAGTCTGGGCGGTGGCCAGGACCTGGTGCCCTTGAAGAGATAAAAACTCCTGGAAAAAGTCGCGCGTATCACCTTCATCATCGGCAACGACGATACGCAGAGAACGGTTCATGGTTCCCCCCGTGGTAGGGTGATAAGGAATTCAGCTCCGGAATCGGTGCCCTCGCTAACCACGATCTCGCCCCCGTGCGCCTCGATGATGCGCCGGACGATTGCCAGACCCAGGCCGGTTCCCTTGGTCTTGGTCGTGTAGAACGGCTCAAATATTTTTGATCGCTCCTCAGTGGCGATGCCGGGGCCATTATCGCGTACGGCGATGCAAAGGGCGGAATGTCCCGTCAACAGGGCGGGAGAGCAGCGGACCTCGATGACGACTGGATCGCGGCAGGCCGTCAGGGCGTTGTCGAAAAGGTTACGAAAGACCTGCACGAGTCGGAAGTAATCGGCGTGGCAATGCAGGTCCAAATGGCCTGTCTCCTCGCGGAACGTGACATCTCTTCGCTCGCGCGAGATGTCGAGCTGCGACCATGCCTCCCGCCAGACCTCGGATAAGTCACAGGTGCGCAGCTCCAGGTTGAGAGGGGCTGCATAACCGCGCACGTCCTCCAAGAGATATTGCAAATGATCCTGGGCTTTCTGGATTCGATTCACCAGGTCCAGAGCTTCCGGCCGATCCTTGACGCGCAGGGCCAACATCCGCAGACAAGACTGGCTGCGCTGCAAGGCGTTGCCGCTTTCATGAGCGAGGCCCGTGGCCATCTGACCGATCGCTGCCAGTCGTTCGGCTTGCAAAGCTCGCTTTTCCGCTTCCTTGCGCGGGGTGATGTCGCTGAACATAAACAGCGCACCGTTATATCCTCCTCGATCGTCCGGAATGGGACTGGCAACGTAGTGAACCCATAAAGACGAGCCGTCTTTGCGGCGCAGTCGAACGTCGGCTTCTTCTCGCGTCCCTCGAAAGAGCTGCGCCAGCACGTGGCGGACCTCGGCAAGATTCTCCGGAAATACGAAGTCAAACATGGAGTAGTGGAGCATCTCTTCGACCGAGCAGCCGAGTAGGGACGCCCCGCGGGAATTGATGTAAGTGATCCGGCCATCCTGATCAAGGATTTTGATGCCCTCTGCTGCTGTCTCGACGATGCGCCGATAGCGTTCTTCGCTCTGGCGCAGCTTCTGCTCCGCTTGCTTCCGTTCCGTGATGTCCTCGAAGCAATTAATGGCTCCTGTCACTTCGCCCTGCTCGTTTTTGATAGGAGCGATATTGACCATCACCGTGATGCGAGAGCCGTCAGGACGCTCGACGATCAGCTCCCGGTTGTGTACGGGAATGCCGGTGCGCAGCAGTTCGGCAATGGGGGCCTCCCAGTGGGGGATGAATGTACCATCGGGGTGATAGATCTTGTACGATCCACAGAACCGCTCATCCGTGCTGGCGGGGTCTGGTTCCCGCCCCCATAATTCCACAGCGCGGCTGTTGTACCACTTGATAAGCCCTGATGCATCGCAGAGATAGACCGCAGCCGGCAGCAGGGTCGCCACCTCGCGGAACTGCTCTTCAACCCGCTGCCGCTCGGTGATGTCACGCCAGGCAACCACGCCGCCGATGATGTTCCCGTGGCGATTGCGAATAGGGCCGGCATTGCATAGAATCCGAATCGTGCGACCGTCGCGGCAGCGTATCAGCCATTCTTGATCTGTCACTACCTCTCCGTACCGGGTGGCCCGGACGAGGGGCAATTCCTCTGCGGTTGCCGGCGTCACGCCATCCAAGTGGAGAACGTCCCATTTCCGGACATATTCCTGCAACGGAAGACCTTCGAGGTCTTCGCGGGAGCAGCCGATAAATTGCCGGCTATACTTGCTCACCATGCGGATCTTGTCTTCGCCTGCAGCGGCGATCGTGACCCCTCCTGGGAAGTACTCAAAGAGCGCGTCCAGTAACTCCTGGTCCTCCTCGCTCTCGTGCAGTCGCTTCTCCAATGTGTCGAAGAAGTCGGCGGACTGACCGAGTTGCTGCTTGAGTTGCTGGAGGAATCGTTCTCTCTCCTCCTCCGACTCCTTGCCTTCTCCCTTATTGCGTAACATGCAGACCCCTCAAGCAAAAAAGTCCACCGCCCCGAGTTGTCTCGGTGCCGTGGACTCTCGCAGCCCTCGACGGACAATCTGTCATCGGTTGTCCGACCTGTTTCATCAGTCTCATTATATGCCAGCTCTTTCCGAAGCAAGGGGCTTCTCGCTTTCGATAGCCGCGACCGATGGACGAACGGACGCCTTCCATCTTGGCATCTAAATTGCGTCTTTTACTGCCTAGGTAAAGTAGCTTGCGAAACTTGACGAGTGCCTGACCATCCCTATAATGCGGGACGGTTGATCTGCCTGTGGTAGACAGATCAATCCGGCTACGGTTGCCTCTCGCAAGAACAATCTTCCTGATAATCTGCCATCCATCCTTCGCGGAGGGTTGTCCGTGTGACAATCTCCTAACGAGATGGCTTTTGTCCGTGGCAACGGTTGTCAGAGGTAACTGATCGACTTTTCGTCCTCGAAGGTGAGCAATATGAGCACGGCAGAAACACCGATCGTCTCCAGCGTGATCGCAATTTATCCCGACCACACTGCAGCCGAACGTGCGGTGCGGCAGCTGCACGAACAAGGGTTCCCGCTCGACGATCTCTCGATCGTGGGCCGCAACATTGAGGAGAGCGAGGAACCTATCGGGCTTGTCAGCCGCGGCGACTATGCTAAGGTCGGGGCGGAGACTGGGGCGTGTTTCGGATGGCTGCTCGGTCTGAGCATTGGAGCAAGCTTTCTGGTATTGCCAGAGCTTGGGCTTGTCATGGTTGCAGGCCCCATCGGCGCGGCGATCTTGGCGGCCATTGAGGGAGGTGTAGCGGGTACTCTGGTGGGTGCCCTGGCAGGAGCACTCATTGGCTGGAGTGTTCCGAAGGATCGGGCGCTGAAGTACGAGAAGCACGTCAAGAGTGGCAAGTTTCTCGTCGTCGTCCGAGCCGCACCGGTGGTCGTCGCCCGCGCGCATAGTCTACTCGCCCCTGAGAAGCCAGAGCATATAGAAATCTACGAACCGCCGGTGCCTTGACTTCCAGTCCTCTCCTCGGAGACGCTAGTTGACGAGCATAGACTCATCGCTAGGATATGGGATGGTTGATCCGCCTCTGACCGGCGGATCAATCTGGCTACGGTTGCCTCTCGCAAGAACAATCTTCTGATAATCTACCGTTTATCTTCTGCCGAGGTTGCCCGCGTGGCAGTCTCCTAACGAGATGGCTTTTGTCCGTGGCAGCAACGGTTGTCAGGGATGACGAATCGACTTTCCACCCCAGACAGCGTTTGTCTGACGGCAGCTAACATTCCGGATGTGCGGAAGCGTGACAGTGCTGTGCGGTCCGCGCCAGGCCGCCATTTGTCCCAGCGGACGATTTCAGTCCGATGGCGCCAGCGGATCGAAGCTGTATTACGAATGCTTCAGGTTCAACTGCCGGCACGCTGGTTGCTATCAACGCAGACCAGGCGAACAATAACAGAGGATTGATCCACGTCGCCCAAAAACTGCCCCTTCTCTCCACGAGGATCGACGACATGATGACCGAAGCGCAGGACATCAAGTTCGAAGAAGAGACACGGCTGGAAATACACATCCAGGCTCAGCTGGGTGGACGGGTTCGTGGTCTCCGCGTCGTGCGCCGGGACAACGGCTTTGTCCTCCAGGGGCGCACGCCCACTTATTACGCCAAGCAACTCGTGCTGCATGCGGCCATGCAGGCAGCCACCCTCCCTATCTTGGCTGACGAGATTGAGGTGGACTATGCACCGCGGGGGCGGCACACGGCTTGCGAGTAGTGGACTCGTATATCCGCCTGGACCGGAACCCCCCGAAGTAGGAGGTGTGCAATGTTTGGCAGGACAACTCCTTCACCACGGGGGAAACGGCCGGAAGTATGCCTGATGCCCAGCGGCTTCTGCATCAATGAACCATGAGGAGATTCAAGCCATGTTCATGCGAACACCGAAGGAAGGCGAAACACACAATCTTGTCCGTCTGGCCACGGCGGTCAATCCGTTTGAAGCCCATATCTGGCAACAAGCCCTTCAGGAAGAGGGCATTCGCTGCCAGGTGCTCGGTGACTACCTGGATGCTGGCATCGGTGACATTCCGGGTATCGAAGCCGAGGTTTGGGTTGAGGCCGCAGATCTAGACCGAGCCGAAGCAATCCTCCGCCGCCACAAGGATCATAGTAGAGAAGCAGCCTCCGCCGACGAAGGACCGTGAGCTGCAACTCATGAAAAAAGGAGTTTCACTATGAGTATGCCAACCAACCAAAGAATCCTCATAGGGGTGGATGCGTCGGAGGCATCTCGTCGAGCTGTTGACTATGTGGCCGATATGCTCGGTGGAAGACACGGCTTCCATGTCGGGCTGGTCCATCTGGAATTGCCTCCAAAGATGCTCGAATGGGGAGGCTCGGAAGATTCAAACATTGAAGACGACGTCTCGTCAGAACGCGCCAAGGTCTACCAGAAGTTGGAAGAAAAGACAATCAAAAACGGGCAACAGATGCTCGAAAAGCTGAAAGGTATTCTTACCGAAAGAGGAATCGATGTGACTGCTCTGCTTGTGCGATTTGAGGAACCTCTGGATCGAAAGCACATCGCACACGATATTCTCACTATTGCCAAGGAACGAGGCTATGGAACCATTGTCGTAGGGCGTCACTTATTCTCCGGTTTGAAGCGCTTGTTTGGGCACCATGTTGGCGAGGAACTTGTTCGCACAGGAAAGGGAGTAACCATCTGGGTCATCGAGTAACGATCGGCCCACGGTCAGTTCTTTTTGTCTTCTTGAAGGAGGGGCATCATGAGCACTCCAAACCATGCTTCCGAGCAATCGCTGCGAATCAGCGCGGAGGAGTTGCGGACTCGCCTGGAGTCTGGCGAAGCAGCCACGCTGTTAGATGCACGTAGACACAAAGATTGGGAAGCCAGTCCAGACAAAATCTGCGGAGCTATCCACATCGATCCCACTCATTTCCGGATCGATCCCTCGTGGCCCAACGATCAATTAACGGTCGTTTACTGAACTTGACCTCGGGAGGCGACGGCTGCCCGTGTGGCGGCATGGCTTCGCGATCTAGGTTTTAGGCAGGCTTACGCTCTCCGGGGTGGATACGAAGCCTGGCTGGAGGCTTATGGCCCTGTGGAACCGAAGTAAAGTTACCCACGAGCTTGCTGTCCACTTGCCATGCCGTGGTGGATGGCAGATCCTAGAAACGAGTATCCTATGCCAGACACTATGCCAACCGATATGCAAGTAGCTGAAGGCTGTTACATGATCGGCCGGAGGAACCCCGATTCCGTGCTGCAATGCAACACCTACCTGCGCACCTTCCACGGCGGAGGGACCGATTTCCACTGGTGCGTAGACCCCGGCTCCCTGATGGATTACAGCACGATCCGGACCAATCTGCTGAATCGTATCGGCGAGTTCGCAGCGTTGAATCTGGTGAGCATGAACCATCAAGACCCGGATGTGACTGGCAACCTCCTCAATTTCACCCGCGAAAATCCGGAATTGACTGGCCTGATTGCCGAGGACGCCTGGCGGTTAGTTCGCCACCTCAATGCCATCCCCAAGGAACTGTGGTTCGCCAACAAAGTGGAGAATCGCTCTATCCGACTCCCAGGAGGACAGCGGCTGCAGATGGTGCCCACGCCGTTCTGCCACTTTCGCGGCGCCGTGGCTTTTTACGATCCGGAAAGTCAAATCCTGTTCAGCGGCGACCTGTTCGGCGGACTGAACTCGCCTGGACGGATTCAGCTGTATGCTCAGGAGGACGACTGGCCGGGAATCGCTCAATTCCATCAAATTTACATGCCTACCCGCGAAGTCGTGGCTCGTGCCGTGCGACTGACCCGTACGCTCGATCCGCCCGTCAAGATTATCGCGCCGCAGCACGGCTTTGTTCTGACTGGCGAAATCATGCACGAGTTTCTGAATCGACTAGAGCGACTGCCGATGGGCATTGACATGCTCCCGGATGCCTTAGACGAACGCTACCACAAGCTGTACGCAGAAGTTTTTCAGGAAACGATTGGCGAAGTCTCGCGCTGGTTGGGGGCATCAGAGGTCCGGTCTATATTACAGCATCTGCCACGCGATCATGAATTGGCCAATTACATCCGAATCAGCGGCAATGAGATCCATCTGGAGCGCAATGGTATTCGCGCGTTGCCGCTGTTGATGGATGTGGTAGCCCTGGGTCAAGGACCTGCCTTTCGTGAGATGCTTAAGGACCGCATACTTCGCCATTGTTTGGAACGGGGTGTCCCACTGCCGCAGATGGGTGTCGGAGTGGAAGAAACAGGAGCAGAGCCGCCAGGTTACTGGCTGGGGTAAACATTGGAAAGGAGGAGCACGCATGCAAGCGCGGATCGTTTATGACACGGTCGCCCCCGAAGGCGCCAAGGCGATGTGGACGCTGGAAAATTACGTGCGACACTGCGGTCTGGAACCGTCCTTACTGGAACTGGTCAAGTTTCGTGCCTCGCAGATCAACGGCTGTGCCTACTGCATCGATATGCACAGCAAGGATGCTCGCGCCCATGGCGAAACCGAGCAACGGCTGTACGCCCTGAGCGCCTGGCGTGAGACGCCGTTCTTCACCGACCGCGAGCGCGCCGCTCTGGCCTGGACCGAGGCGGTCACGGAGGTAGCGCACAGCCATGTTCCTGATGAGGTCTACGAATTAGCCCGCCAACACTTTTCGGAAAAGGAGTTGGTAGACTTGACCTTGGCGGTCGTAGTCATCAATGGCTGGAACCGGCTGGCGATCAGTTTTCGCAAGGTACCAGGGACATATCAACCCGCTCACCAATGAGGATTTCGCCCCTACCTGGATGCTCGATGAAATCGGAGGAAGATCATGGAACCATCGAATCGAACAGAGACCCAGGTACAGTTAAGAGCTACCGGACAAAACCTTCTCTCCCCTCGTGGGGAGGGCTGAGGTAGGAGGTGTAAAGGTAATGGAGCCAAGGAGGGGTGTCCCCCACCCCAACCCTCCCCCACAAGGGGGAGGGAAAAGCCCCCCAACCCTCCCCCACAAGGGGGAGGGAAAAGGCCCCTAGTCCTAAGGAGACGACCATGCCCAAATGCGACATATGTGGTAACGATTACGACAAGACATTCACCGTGACGGCAGCCGGCCGCACCTATACCTTCGATTCCTTCGAGTGCGCCATCCACGCCTTGGCCCCGACTTGCGCTAAGTGCGGCTGCAAGATCATCGGCCACGGAGTGGAACAAGGCAGCGCCATCTACTGTTGTGTTCATTGCGCTCGGCAAGCAGGCTCTACAAGTCTTAAGGACCGAGCCTAGTGCCGCATTGTCAGCGCGAGGGGGGGAAGCAAAAAAGAAAGGAGGTAGGCATGACAAAGGTTGAGCAATTAGCTCAGTTCGTCACGCGTGCATCCTACCAGGACCTTTCTGAGACAGCGCGTCAGCAACTCAAGATCCGGGTGCTGGATGCACTCGGCTGCGCTGTGGGGGCGCTCACCGGAGAACCTATTCGAATGGTTCGAGCACAAATTGAGGATTTTGGCGGCGGCGGACGTTGTACCTTGATCGGGGGCGGACAGACAGCCCCGGATCGCGCCGCGCTCTATAACAGCGCGCTGGTGCGCTACCTCGACTTCAACGACAGCTATTTGGCCGAGGGCGAAACCTGTCATCCGAGTGACAACCTGGGGGCCGTATTGGCTGCTACGGAGTATGCCGATCGTAGCGGACGAGATCTCTTGACCGCCTTGGCAGTGGCCTACCAGGTGCAGTGCCGTCTCAGTGATATCGCTCCGGTGCGAGCCAGAGGCTTTGACCATACCACGCAAGGCTCCTTCGCCATCGCAGCGGGGGTAGCGCGGGCGCTCGGTCTGGACTGCACCCGAACTGCCCATGCGCTCGCCATCTGCGGGACCGCCTTTGCTGCCTTGCGCGTCACCCGAACGGGTGCCCTCTCCCACTGGAAAGGGCTGGCATATCCCAATACTGCCTTTGCCTGCACTCACGCCACCTTCCTCGCCCTGCGCGGCATCACCGGCCCCAGGGAGGTTTTCGAGGGCAACAAGGGATTCATGGAAACGATCTCTGGCCGGTTTGAAATCGACTGGTCTCGGGAGAACCTGGAAGCCGTGACGCAAACGATCCTCAAGAAATATAACGCCGAGATTCACTCACAATCCGCTATCGAAGGGATCCTCGAACTTAAAAACGCTCACCGTTTCACGGCCGACCAGGTTGCGCGCGTGGAGATCGAAATATTTAACGTGGCTTACCACATCATTGGGGGAGGCCAAGAGGGAGACAAAACCCTTGTGCGGACGAAAGAAGAGGCGGATCATAGTTTGCCTTATCTAGCGGCCGTCGCTCTCCTGGATAACCAAGTCCTTCCCGAACAGTACCATCCGGAGCGCATCCGCCGTGCTGATGTTCAGACGTTGCTGCGCAAGGTTTGCGTGCGCCCTGCCGATGCCTATAGCCGACGTTTCCCTGGCGAGATACCGTGCCGCGTTACCGTCATACTCCAGGATGGCCGTACTCTGGTCCAGGAGAAGCGGGATTACGAAGGGTTTCACACGCGGCCGATGGGATGGGATGCCGTAGTCCAGAAGTTCGAGCGGTTAACTACGCCGTATACCGATGCGAACTTACGCCGGGAAATCGTGGCCGCAGTCGGCAACCTGGAGGCCATTCCAGTTAGTGATCTGACACGACTGCTGGCGCGAGCGCAGGCGGAAAAGTCTTGAAGAGAGAGTTTGACCATGGGTATTGTCCAAAGCAGCATTGACGAACGAGCCTTTGGATTTCTGAAGGTCAATGGACGCCCATCCAAGCCGCGCACACGTGGTGTGACGGAAATCCGGGGACCTTACTACACCCCGATGGGTAAACGCTATCTGGAAGATATTCTGGAGACGATGGGCGCTTACGTGGACATACTCAAATTCGCGGGCGGCTCCTTTGCTCTCATGCCTCACCGGGTCGTCAAAGAACTCATCGATCTCTGCCACACCCATCATGTATTGGTCTCCACCGGAGGTTTTATCGAGTACGTGCTGGCACAGGGGCCAGAGGCAGTCACCCGATACCTGCAGACGTGCAAGGAGTTGGGCTTCGATATTGTCGAGATTTCTAGTGGCTTCATCACGGTCCCTATTGACGATCTGTTACGGCTTGCGGAGAAAGCACGGAAGGTGGGGCTGAAAGTCAAACCGGAAGTGGGCATTCAGTTCGGGGCTGGCGGGGCGACGGCAACGGCCGAGTTGGAGGCCGAGGGCACGCGCAGTCCGGAGTGGGTCATTTTTCAGGCTCGGCGTTATCTGGAGGCGGGAGCGGATTTACTTATGATCGAGTCCGAGGGAATTACCGAGAACGTCCGAACCTGGCGCACTGATGTCGTGGTTCAGATCGTCAACGCCTTGGGTTTGGAAAAGGTCATGTTTGAGGCGGCTGACCCGGAGGTCTTCGCCTGGTACATCAAAAGCTATGGCCCAGAAGTGAATCTCTTCGTGGACCATAGCCAGATCGTTCAGCTGGAATGCTTGCGTTCTGGGATCTGGGGAACGAAAAGCCTATGGGGGCGAGTCCTTACTTATAAAGACTGAGGATTTCGCGCTATTGAGAGAAGGAGTGAGTCATGTCCGAGCAAGAACAGCTTTACCCATGGGCCACCAAAGAACTTGCCGAACGACGCAAGACCCTGGCTCCTAAACCTGCCGAGGCCTTCAAAGCATTCAGCCGGAGCGTGTTTGCGGAGGGAGCACTTTCCGCGAAGACCAAGCAATTGATCGCCGTGGCCGTAGCCCATGTCACACAATGTCCTTACTGCATTCGCGGGCATACCCAGGCTGCTCTCCAGCACGGAGCCACGGCGGAAGAGATCATGGAAGCCATCTGGGTCGCCGCCGAAATGCGCGCCGGCGGCGCCTATGCCCATTCGACCTTGGCCCTGGACACGATCGCCCATGTTGAGAGGGAACAAAACGGGCAAACGTGAACATCCGAGTGCTTCGCATGGAAGGATCGGAAAGGCCGGTCAGAGAACGTGGTCCAGACCCTTCTGTTACTGATCGGCAACGATGTTATGGGCGTCTGCATGGCCGTGGACGGCGGCCGCATCCTCTACGCGGCCGGAAATGGAAACGGATACCAGAGGGTTTGATCGTGGAATGTAGCTGTTGTGGGAGGCCGACAACGCTCCAAATCGGCGGCAGGCCGGTTTGCGAACAATGCTATCAAAATGCAGGCTCCTGCTGCATGGAGTTTGGCGGCGATGATCTCTGGCAAGGACGGGAAGAAGAATCTAAAGGCGAGCATCCTGGCTTCCCGGAAGGCGAGCCGGTAGGAAGCCAGGATGTCCGGGAAAAGCCCTCGTAACGGAAATCCGCGTTCTGGTGAGGAGGATTGCTGGGATGGATTTGAATCCAGAATTGTTCCGGCTACTTGTGGAGCAGGCTCCGGATGCGATCATCTTCGCGGATCAGGAGGGAACAATTCGAGTTTGGAACGAGAGTGCTGCCGCCCTTTTTGGTTATGCCCCTGATGAAGCGATCGGCCGTTCCCTGGACCTCATCATTCCGGAGCACCTCCGACGCGCCCATTGGGAAGGCTTCCATCAGGCGATTGCTCGCGGCCAGACGAAGCTCGGCCGGCAGGCCCTGAGGACGCGAGCCGTCCCCAAGACCGGACAGAAATTATATGTCAGTCTCGCTTTCGCGGTCATCAAGGATCGAGAGGGCAATGTGATGGGCGCCATCGCCACAGCGCGAGAGTTTACCGAGTCTGTTTGACTCGTATCCGCTGCTTTGTACCAGGAGAAAACTATGCCAAATTACACCTACTTGATCGTGGGCGGCGGCATGACGGCGGATGCCGCCATCCACGGTATCCGCGATGTGGACTCGACCGGCTCCATCGGATTGATCGGTGCCGAGTCCCATCCGCCGTACAACCGTCCGCCCTTGTCCAAGGGCCTGTGGAAGGGCAAACCGCTGGAGAGCATTTGGCGCAAAAGCGCTCAGCCTCCAGCCCAACTCCATCTGGGACGGACGGCCCGCACCCTGGATGCACGCAACCGGCGCGTCACCGACGACCAGGGAACCGTGTACATCTACGACAAATTACTCTTGGCCACCGGCGGCACGCCCCATCGTCTCCCCTTCGGTGGTGACGACATCATCTACTTTCGCACCTTCGATGATTATCAACGCTTGCGGGCGCTGACGGAAAAAGGGCAGCATTTCGCGGTCATCGGCGGCGGATTCATCGGCTCCGAGGTAGCCGCCGCCTTGGCCATGAACGGCAAGCAAGTTACTCTGCTCTTTCCCGAAGCGGGGATCGGTTCTCGTGTTTTCCCCGCCGACCTCTCACGCTTCCTCAACGATTACTACCGGCAAAACAACGTCGAGGTACGTGCGGGTGAGCAAGTCGTGGGTGTGGACAGACGTGGCAATCAATATGTCCTCCGCACCTACAATCCCCAAAGTGGAAGCGGAGGGGAGATTGCGGCGGATGGCGTTGTGGCGGGCATCGGCATTGTACCCAACGTCGATCTGGCTCAGCAGGCTGGTCTGCAAGTGGACAACGGCATCGTCGTGGATGCGGCCCTGCGTAGCAGCGATCCGAACATCTACGCTGCTGGTGACGTGGCCGCATTTCACAATCCTGCCCTGGGCTGCCGTCTACGTGTTGAACACGAGGACAACGCCCTGACAATGGGCCGCCTGGCAGGCCAGGCGATGGCGGGGCGGGCTGTGAGTTACGACTATCTCCCCTCGTTTTACTCGGATTTATTCGATCTGGGTTACGAGGCAGTCGGCGAAGTAGATGCTCGTCTGGAGACGGTAGCCGATTGGAAGCAACCGTATCGAGAAGGTGTGGTCTACTATTTGCGCGATGGCCGGGTGCGTGGCGTGTTGCTGTGGAACGTCTGGGAGCAAGTAGACGCCGCCCGCAAGCTGATCGCCGAGCCGGGACCATTCCGTTCGACTGACCTCAAGGGCCGCTTGCCAGCTTGAAATCACCGTTGCAAGTTCGGAGGACGCAGGATGGAGGTTCAGACAATCCGCTCGATCTCCGCTTGGGAGCACGACCCGAGAGCAGCTAAGCACTCACCGTTCCGATGGGCACTGTCCTCGCTGACCCGTCAGTACGTGATGGCTATCACCGGGTTGGGGTTGGTTCTCTTCGTTGTCGTTCATATGGCCGGCAACCTGTTAATCTTCGCCGGCCGGGACGCTCTCAATGCCTACGCTCACAGCCTGGACGAACACCCCGGTCTCCTATGGCTGGCTCGCGCTCTACTGCTGATCGCCTTTGCCGTCCATATTGTCATCGGTACTCAGCTAACCGTGCAAGACCGCGCTGCCCGTCCGGTCCCTTACGTTCGCTGGAAACCACTGCAATCGAGTTGGGCCGCCCGGCACATGCTTTTGACAGGTCTGCTCGTCTTGGCTTTCGTGATCTACCACCTGCTCCACTTTACCTTCGGTGCCACCGATCGGAAGTACTTCAAGTATACGATCCCCAGAGATCCGCAGGGCTATTACGATGTGACCAGCATGGTGGTTGGAGGTTTCTCCCAGACGCCAGTGGCGATGGGCTACGTAGCCGCCCAGATCATCCTCGGACTGCACTTGGCCCACGGAGCCTGGAGTTGGTTTCAGCATTTGGGACTGAACCGCGAAAATCGTCTCTTCTTGCCTTCGGATCGTTTGAAAACACGGACCCGGCTCCAGCTCTTGAGACCGGATCGTCGCAGCTACGCTCGGCTCGTTCACGGATTTGGGGCCATAATGACCCTCCTCGTTATCCTCGGCAACTGCTCAATCCCGGTGGCCATCCAGCTGGGCTGGCGTCCGAGCGGTTATGAGGAACAGCTGCCCAATCATGCTCTTTCCAGCGAATGGAGTCCTCTGCCATGAACTGCCATTCTTTTGTGCTTCAGCCGGTGCCGCCTTTTCGGCTGGACTTGACGGTCTGGACACTGCGTCGCCGTCCCGACAATGCGGTGGACCGCTGGGACGGCCGCACGTACCGGCGTGCCCTGGTGCTCGGCAGCCTCGTTGTGGAAATCGCGGTCACGCAAATTAAACCGCCCGGAGATCCGCACCTCCTAGTAACAGTGAGCGGTCCGCCCCTCACCGCCGACGTGAAAACGGCGGTGACTTCGGCCCTGGAACGCTTGCTGGGTCTGAACATTGACCTGGCGAAGTTTCGTCGTTTCGCGGCACGGCGACCCCGGTTAGGGGCGCTGGCTCGGCGATTCTGGGGCATGAAACCTCCGCGTTTCCCCAGCGTGTTCGAGGCGGCTCTGAACGCGATGGCCTGCCAGCAGGTCACGCTGACTTTGGGTATCCGGCTGCTTAACCGCATGGCCAAGAGCTACGGTGCGGCGTTTCAGGAAGGAGAGAGGATCGTCTATGCTTTCCCGCAGCCAAAAGATCTTGCGGCACTAGACCCGCAAGCGTTACGCGAATTGGGGTTTAGCCGTCAAAAAGCCCGCGCCATGATCGAATTGGCCGACGCTATTACGGCGGGACGGCTGGATTTGGAGGCGCTGGCCAACAAGCCCGATGCGGATGCTCTCGCTCAGTTGCAGCAGCTGCGCGGTATCGGACGCTGGACGGCTGAATATATCCTGTTGCGCGGCCTGGGACGCCTGCATATTTTCCCTGGAGACGACGTGGGTGCTCGCAACAATTTGCAACGCTGGTTACACCTAACCGATTCGCTCGATTACGAGGGGGTCGCGCGGACTCTCGCGCGCTGGAGAGATTACGGTGGACTGATTTACTTTCACCTGTTGCTTGATCGTCTGGCCGAAATTGGCTGCCTGGAAGGAGGTTTACGATGTTCCGTCTGAAACGGGTGTACGAAGAGCCGTCCAGCGAGGATGGTTATCGCATTTTGGTAGAGCGGCTGTGGCCACGTGGTCTCAGCAAGGAGCGAGCCGCCGTGGATCTGTGGCTGAAGGATGTGGCGCCAAGTCCCGAACTGCGCAAATGGTTCAATCATGATCCAGCAAAGTGGAAAGAATTCCAGCGCCGCTACCGTGAGGAACTCAAAGAGAAAAAAGAGGCCGTTAAACTACTGAAGCAGAAGGGCAAGGAGGGAACCGTCACTCTGGTTTATGCGGCGCACGATGAGGAACATAATGGCGCACTGGTGCTGAAACAACTCCTGGAACGGCGGAAGAAATGAGCGCCCAAACATAAAAGCAGCCGGCGGTTATCACCAGGAACCGGGCCGCATCTTCAGTACCCCCACCAACTCATTGAAAGTGAAAGCAAGTTCCGCCGACTGTGAGAATGGCAACGTTTCATTCACTCGGTGATCAAAAAAATTATAGGAGGTGTGATCATGATCCATGGGTATGAAAAACCACTTTTTATCCAACCCTTCGACCACCGCGAGTCGTTCCAGACGAAGTTGTTCGGTTGGAAGGGTGGGCTGACCGCGGAGCAGACCGCGGAAATCATTGCTGCTAAGTTTGTGATCTACGACGGTTTTCAAGCAGCTGTTGCAGGCGGTGTACCGAAAGAACACGCTGGCATTTTGGTGGACGAGCAGTTCGGCGCCGCCGTCCTGTGCGATGCCGCCCGGAAAGGCTACATCACTGCCTGTCCCGTCGAGAAAAGTGGCCAGAAAGAGTTCGATTTCGAGTATGGCGAGAACTTTGCCCGCCATATCGAGGCGTTCAATCCGACGTTTAGCAAGGTGCTGGTGCGCTATAACCCTGAGGGAGATGCCGAGATGAACCGCCGTCAGTGCGCCCGGCTGAAGCGACTCTCCGACTATCTGCACAGCAGCAACCGTCTCTTTCTCTTTGAGCTACTGGTGCCTGCGGAACCCGCGCAGTTGGAACAGTTCGGAGGAGACAAGGGCGCTTACGACCGGGAATTGCGTCCCACGCTCACGGTGCGGACTCTGCACGAACTTCAGGATGCAGGTATCGAGCCGGATGTCTGGAAGGTCGAGGGCATGGATCGCCGGGAGGATTGCGCTTCGATAGTTGCTGCAGTGCGGCGGGACGGCCGAGATCGGGTGGGTTGTATCGTCCTGGGACGCGGTGAAGATGAGCGGAAGGTGCGTCAGTGGTTAACTGCAGCAGCCGGCGTGCCAGGATTCATCGGCTTTGCCGTGGGCCGTACCACTTTTTGGGAACCGTTGGTTAACTGGCGAGCAAACAAAATATCGCGTCAAGAGGCGGTAGCGGAGATCGCCCGACACTACCGCGAGTGGGTGGATATATTCGTCCGGGAGTACAGAGAATAGAGGCTTATATGAGCGGGTCCAGGTTGTCCTCTCTCTGTGTTCTTGGTTTCGTGGCCGCTAGCCCCGCCTTCGCCACAGCCGCGCCGGGGGCGCGCGACCTGGCGACCGAGGTGAAAGCGGTATTTCAGGCCAAATGCGCCGAGTGCCACGGTCCGCAGGTGCGCAAGCCCAAAGGAAAATTCGGCTACATTCTCGATCTGAAAAAGCTAGCCGCCGATCCCGACAAAGTGGTGCCAGGAAAGCCGGAGGATTCGCAGCTCTGGCAGCTGGTCCAGGATGATGAGATGCCGCCGGAGGACGCCAAGGCCGGTCCGCTGACAAAAGAGCAGAAGCAGATCATTCACGACTGGATTGCGGCCGGTGCTCCTTCCGTGTCTACCGAGGCGAGTGCTCCCCCACCGACCACGAAGGCGGCCGAGCCTGTTCCTGCTCCGAGCGCAACGAAACATCTCTTGCACTGGCTCGGTAAGTTTCACGTCATGGTGGTTCACTTCCCCATCGCCCTGTTGCTAGCGGCAGCGGCTGGTGAAGCATGGTCCGCCTGGCGGCGCAAGGGGCAACCTGCTCCCGCCGTCCACTTCTGCGTTCTGCTAGGAGCGATCAGCGCTGTCGTGTCCGCCGTGCTCGGTTGGCTGCACGCCGCCAGCGGTTACGGCCTGGATTCGCCCGTGATCCTGGCCTGGCATCGCAACTTTGGCACAGCAACCGCAATAGCGTCCGTGATCCTCGCCGTCCTTTCAGAAATCGAGAGTCGTCGCGGAACGCGGAGTTGGTGGTTTCGGCTGCTTCTTCTTCTCGTTGCCCTGTTGGTTGCCGTGGCAGGTTACTTCGGTGGTCGTCTCGTCTATGGCGACGATTTTTTCTCGTGGTAAAGAAGGAACCCCCAGACCCCAGAACCGTCAAGGAATAGTTCCCGGCCGTGTCTGTTCATGGAAGGCAGACAGGTCTCGACCGATAGCCTCTAGCTGTTCCTCCGGCAAAACTTTCTCCAGGGCGGGGAAGACGGTTCGCTCTTCAAAGCGAATGTGCTGAATCAAAAGCTCGGCAAACTCGCGCAGATGACAGTGCAAGTCTGTCAGCGCTCCTCCATGTTCGATGAGGCGGAAAAGTTCATGCAGCCGTTGATGCTCCCGAAGAACCTGCTCGATGGCGTCCTGACAAAGTCCCAACCGCTGCGCCGGAGGGAACAGGATCGTTTCCTCGGCATGGAAATGCGGCTCAATTTCCTGCCGCCACAGCATGTCAATGTCCACCGTCACGGTCTCCAGCGGAACGGACACCTTGTCCAGCGCGGCAACGGTGCGATGTGCCAGGGCCAGAGTTCGTTGGTGCTGCCAGGACAGCGGATTCAAACGGGGATCACGTTTCATACAGCTACTCCCTCATAGCCGATCCCGCGACCGCGGGAAACCGTGGGTGATCCAGACATGGTCATTCTACGGAGCCTCATTGGCCTGTCCCCAGAATCACCACCACTCCAGCCAACAGGAATTCTACACCTTGACATACAGAATGGCAGACGTACAATAATTGTAGACACAAAGGTGTATGTTTCCCGCCGGCCCCGTTATCGTTAGGCGGGTGCTTTTCCAACAAGGAGTAGAACAATGTCCCTTGCTCACACACAGTCAGGCGAAATCATCGATGTTGGAGGAGAGATTATCGTGCAGTGTCTGGAAGGCCAGGTGGCCATAACGGATTCAGGCCAGACACAGGAGCTCCACGCCGGGGAGCTGCTCTATCTTCCTGCCGGGGAGCCTCATTCCGTCAAGGGCGTCGAGCCGGCTTCCCTTTTGCTATCGATTCAGGCTCCAGAGCCGAAGGGGTCCAAGGAGAACGAGACGATCTACACGCGCGGAGTGCTTCTGTCCGTCATGCAAGCGGTTGTTCTGGCCGCCGCGTTGGCCTTGCTGTTTATCGCAGTGGCCAGCAACATTTTCGCGGGCGCCCTGGTTGTCGGTGCTGCCTTGGTGATCGTCGGTTGCTTGCATTATTGGATCTGGGGACGCTGGCTGTCGTCACCCATTGCTCAGCCGAGAGCGCATTTGCCCGCATCGCATCGATGATCGTACATGGGCCGGACAGATACGGCTTGAAATTGTCGAGAACCATCGCACCATCGAGGAGTACACAACATCCCTGCTCTATGGTGCATCCAATCTGCCGGCCCATCGAACTTAGGGCGCTCCCTCCGGGATGGCGGACATAGCTTCGAATGCGGTTTGCTTTTCTGCTTCGCTGAGCAGCTTGTCCAGCTGGGGATAAAGAGCATATTCCTCTCTGGCGTTATGCCCGCCCAGTTCGTTCACGAGTCGATCTATTTCCTGATCGCTATCGGCATCCTTCTGCTGGACTTTCTCATCGAGCGCCGCCAGCCATTCCCGGATCTCTTCGTGTTCGGCCCGCAAGGTGTCCGTCAGTCCTCTCTGGCCCGTCTTCTGTTCGAAAAGCGGGAACAGAATGGTTTCTTCCCAGAGCAGATGACGCTTGAGGGCCGAAGCAAATCGCGTCCAGAATTCCACCGCCTCGCTAAAACTCCCGGCTTTCCGCTCTTGAAAGCTCTCCAGAAACCCATCGAGGCGATTATGGTCCTCAGTCAAGAAATCGTTGAGACTGGGAATGGTCATGGCGGCTTCTCCTTCTTGCTCGTGCCGAGAGGGATTCTCACGAGCCAATGTGGACATGTCCGGCGTGGCCGCAGCAGGTCCGGTAGGCTTCCTCCGGCAGTTCTTCCATCTTACGTAAGGCAGCCGCTTTTTCCTCCGCGCTTGCCAGCTGATCAATCGTGGGGTACAGGACGTTCTCTTCCTTCTGATTGTGTACCGACAGCGCCTGGAGAAGCTCCTCTTCCTCACGCTCGCTATTCACGTCTTGGCGGCGGACCTTGTCATGCAAGGCTTCCAGACACCGGCCGATCTCCCGATGCTCCGCACGCATGACGGCTGTGGGACCGTGGTCGCGCATGCCGGTCTTATCCTCGAACAGCGGGAAAAAGATCGCCTCCTCCGAGATGATGTGTCGCTGGAGGCCGAACTTGAACTCGCGGAAGGCTTGCTTGGCCCTGGCGAAATCGACACGCTTTAACTGCCGGTACGTCTCCAGCAGTTGATCCAGCCGGTCGTGATCGTGAGCCAATGAAGTTTGCACGGTTGTTTCGCTCATGATGTCATCCTTCTTTCTGGCGGACAGCTCACGCGTCCGTCTTTGCTATTGAAAAGTAACAAACTCTTTTGTGGATAAAAACATTTCCCCTCTTCAACGCAGTTCACACAGCGGAGGGACGCTATCGGGCTGGTTGAGCAGCTGGGCGATGGTGACGCGGGCGAAGGCGCGTTCCGTGGCCGCAGCCGCCTCATCCAGTTCGCGGTGCAGCGGGCAAAGACTGGTGTGACTTTTCAATCCCAGAGGACAGCGGCGGATACGTGGGATCGGCTCGACAGCAGCAACCACGTCCAGAATTGAAATATTCTCCGGTGGGCGCACCAGAGAATAACCGCCACCCGGTCCCGGCTGGGAACGCACCAGGCGGGCACGCACCAGTGCTTGCAGAACCTTATGGGCGTAGCGCCGTGGCACACGCACCGATTCGGCGATCTCCTCGGCGGAATGCGCCTGTTCGGGAGCGCGGGCCAACAGCACTACGGCCCGGAGAGCATACTCGGCGGTCTTGGGGATCATGTCTCACCTCCACTTTCTATTCTACACCTTGACATGCAGAATTCAAGAGGGACTACTTACAGACGGACGCTGCGGTTCGCCTCTCCGTGGGGGCGCTTGTGCTTGTCCTCGATGGGTGCTGCAGACCAACTGTCATCAGGCCGCAATTTCAGCAAGATATCGTGGCTGCTCAAAAAGACGCGTCTGGCGATCTCCCACGCGGATGTGGCCGATCACCGTATTCCCCAAGAGTTGGTAAAGTTCGACCCACGCTGAACGGACCACCTCGCACGTCGCGTTATCCTGCGCCCAAACAATCAATGCCCCCGCCTCGGCCTGCCGGCTCGCCAAATGGTTGCTGACACCACCCTCCTCTATTGGAACGCACGACATATTTAAGAATATTATAGTATATAAATCAAATTTAAATAACAAACGGCCCGGATGGAACACGGAATGCGCTGCCCTTTATTATCTCACCGGCGTGGACCTGACCGCCATCGAGGGGATTGATGACATCCACGCCTTGACCCTGGTGAGCGAGTTGGGCAGCGACTTCAGCAAACGGCCGACGGTGAAACACTTCACCTGCTGGCTCGGCCTCTGTCGCAACTGGCAAAAGACGGGCGGCAAGGTCAAGTCGAGCCGGACACGCAAAGAGAAAAACCGGGCGGCGACAGTGTTGCGTCTGGCGGCCTGGGGCCTGATGCGCAGCCACAGCTACCTGGGGACCTACCTGCGTCGACAACGCGCGCGGCTGGGCGCTCCCCAGGCCATCACGGCGACCGCCCACCAGCTGGCGCGGATCGTCTATCACCTGGTGCGTTACGACCTGGCCTACGTGCAGCAAACCGAGGAAGCTTACGCGGCACAGGTCCGCGAGCGCCTGGAGAAACAGTTGCACCGCCGCGCCAAACAGTTGGGCTTCGAGCGGAAAAAGATCGAGCCGAAGCGGGAAACGGTGATCGTCAACGGCGAAGAGCGGTTCGTGAAAGTCGACGGCGAAATCGTCGCTGCAAAGTAATGGTCGTTCGATC
>Ga0209061_1002047_pt1 | contig 28207 bp, 27 predicted proteins | sample Coa_R1_10_FD_187157 | JGI IMG/M metagenome (GOLD analysis project Ga0209061, IMG submission 187157) | Surface soil microbial communities from Centralia Pennsylvania, which are recovering from an underground coalmine fire - Coalmine... | ecosystem: Environmental > Terrestrial > Soil >... | reverse complement strand
GCCAGCCAACAGTGGGCATCGCAGAACCGGGCAGGCCTGCCGCGATCCCCGCAATGGCCGTGGAGCCTGTTGCGCCGAAACAAAGGGCGATGCCATAGAGGAAAAATGCAGTGGCAAAGCTGCCTAACAGGAAGTACTTCAGCGAAGCTTCAGAGGAAGTCGCGCGGCCTTTGCGGAACCCCGCCAGGATGTACGTGGAGATCGAGGAGATCTCCAGACCAATGAAGATCATAATCAGCTCGTTGGCGGAAACCATCAGGCACTGGCCGGCGATAGAGAAGAGCAGCAGGGCGTGATATTCGCCGGTTTCCGCATCCTGGCGGGCGAGGAAGCGGTACGAGGGCAGCACGGTGAGGATGCCGACAACGATTACGAGCACGCGGAAAAACGTGGCGAAACCATCGACGGAAAGCAACCCGCCGAACGCCGGGCCCGCCTGCGCGTATGCCGCGACCGAACCGAACAGCGCGGCAATCAAGGCCAGCAGGCTCAGATTCCCGAACAGGGCGGACGAGCGCCGGTTCACCACCGGATCGAGAATCATGAGCAGCGTGGCAGCGACCGTGAGAATCAGTTCGGGCAGGAACCGGACGATATCGCCGGGGTTGACGACCGCGCTAACGGGCACTGGCGACCTCCTTGGTGGAGGGCACGGCTACCCGGAAAGGAACGTTGATCTGCGCCTGATCGAGCACGCGCGAGTTCGATTTCGTCACCGGCGGCAAAAACGATTGCGAATACACACCCATCCAAATCATCATCACGATCAGCGGAACCACCGCTACCCATTCCCGCATGTTCATGTCGGGCATGTGCAGGCGCACTTCCTCGCGCGTATCGCCGTAGAAAACGCGCTGATACAACCAGAGCATATAACAGGCGGAAAGAATCACACCGAGCGCGGCAAAAATCGTCCAGGTGTAGTTGGTCTGGGCCGTGCCCTGCAACACCAAAAACTCGCCCACGAAATTATTCAACAGCGGCAGGCCGATGCTGGCGAGCGTGGTGATCAGGAAGGCCGTGGAAAGCCAGGGCGCGGGCGTGGCTACGCCGCCGAAATCGGCGATTTCGAGCGAATGCCTCCGCTCGTACATCAGGCCGACGAGGGCGAACAGCGCGCCCGTCGAAATGCCGTGGTTGAGCATCTGGTAGACCGCGCCATCGAGCCCCAATTGCGTGAATGAGAAAATGCCGAGCACCACGAAACCCAAATGGCTGACCGAAGAATACGCGACCAGCTTCTTCATATTGGGCTGCACCAGGGAAACCAGCGCGCCATACACGATGCCGATAATAGCCAGCACCGCAATCCAGGGCGCGCATTGGCGCGCCGGCCCGGGAAACAGCGGCACGCAAAAATGCAGAATTCCGTACGTGCCCATCTTCAGCATGACAGCGGCCAGCATGATGGAGCCGGCCGTGGGCGCTTCGACGTGCGCATCGGGCAGCCAGGTATGGAGCGGGAAGAGCGGGACTTTGATGGCGAAGGCGATAAAGAAGGCAAGGAAGAGCAGCAGGCCCTCGGTGGGCGCGAAACTCAGGCGGCCGCTCGAAAGCATGCCGAGCAGGGCCGGATAGCTGAACGTGCCCGCCTTGTTGTACAGGTAGATGATGGCGGCCAGCATGAGCACAGAACCGGCCATGGTGAAGAGAAAGAATTTTACCGCCGCGTAGATGCGCCGCTCGTGTCCCCAGATGCCCACCAGGAAGTACATGGGCACCAGCGAGACTTCCCAGAACACGTAAAACAGGAAGAGATCCTGCGCGATAAACACGCCCACCAGGCCGAACTCGAGGAGCAGCAGGAAGGCGAAGAATTCCTTGACGCGGTGTTGGATGGAGCGCCAGGAAACCAGCACGCAAATGGGCGTGAGGAACGTGGCGAGCAGCAACAGCCACATGCTGACGCCATCGGCGGAGAGATAAAAGTGAATTTCGGGGCTGGCGATCCAGGGGACATCCAGCTTGAACTGCTCGCCGGCGGCGGCGTAATCGAACTGGAACGGCAGTCCGAGCGACGCCACGAAAGTGACCAGCGAAATGGCGAGCGCCCAGCCGCGGCTCGATTGCGGGGAGGATCGCGGCAGAAACAGCGCGACCAGAAAGCCGGCCAGGGGCAGAAACAGGACCAGGGTCAGCAGGTTCATCGGGCGCCTCCGGCCAGCATGCCGAGCGTTACCATAAGGGCCACGGAGCCCGCCACCACCCAAGTGGCATAACTGCGGATATTACCCGATTGCCACAATCGCAACACGCCGCCGATGCCGCGGGAGAGAGTGGCCACTCCGTTCGCCATGCCATCGATGATGCCGGCATCGACTCCGCGCCACAGTACCCAGCGCGCGCCTCCGACCACCGGCTTCACCACGGCGGTGTCGTAGAGCTCATCCACGAAATACTTGTTGTAGACGAGCGTGTAGAGGCCCTTGATGCTCCCGGCGAACGAATCCGCCATGGCCGGTTTTGCGACGTACATCAAATAGGCGATCAGGATGCCGCCGAAGCCGAAGAAGACCGAGATGGCCATCAGGCCGGAATTTTCCAATTCCTTGCGGCCGGGAAAAACGGCATCGAGGAACGAAGGCACGCGGAAGAAATAACCTCCAGCGAGGGAGAGCGCGGCGAGTACGGTGAGCGGCAGGGTCATGACCGCGGGCGATTCGTGAATATGATGCTCATGGCCACGGTACTTGCCGAAAAAGGTCATGAACATGGCGCGCGAAACATAAAACGCGGTAATGCCGGCGGTAATCGTGCCCAGCCAGTAGATCCAGGGCTCGTGGTAGTAGGCGGCGATCAGGATTTCGTCTTTGCTGAAGAAGCCCGAGGTGAAAGGAACTCCCGCGATTGCCACCCAGGCGCAGACCATGGTCCAAAAAGTCCACGGGATTTTGGTTCGCAAGCCGCCCATATTGCGCATATCCTGCTCGCCCGAAAGCGAGTGAATCACGGCGCCGGAACCGAGGAAGAGGAGCGCTTTGAAAAAGGCGTGCGTGACCAGGTGGTAGACACCCGCGCCGTACGCGCCCACGCCTACGCCCACGAACATGTAGCCCAGTTGCGAAACCGTCGAATAGGCGAACACCTTTTTGATGTCGTTTTGCGCCATGCCGATGGTGGCGGCGAAAAATGCGGTGGCGACGCCAATCACGGCGATCGTTTCGAGCGCTACGGGGGCGTGCGAATAAATGGGGAAGGAGCGCGCCGTCATGTAGACGCCGGCGGTGACCATGGTAGCCGCATGGATGAGCGCGGAGACGGGCGTGGGGCCGGCCATGGCGTCGGGGAGCCAGACGTACAGGGGAATCTGCGCGGATTTACCGGTCGCGCCGACAAGGAGGAGCAGTCCGATCAGGGTAAGCGTCGCTTCGGAAGCGCCCGGCGCGCGCGAAAAGACCGAGCCGAAATCGAGCGTGCCGAAAGTTTTCACGATGTAGAACATCGCCAGCGAAAAGCCGAAATCGCCGATCCGGTTCACGATGAACGCTTTGTTGCCGGCATCGGTGGCGAATTTCTTGGTGAAGTAGAAGCCGATCAGCAGATAGCTGCACAGACCCACGCCTTCCCAACCGACAAACAGCACCAGGTAGTTGGCGGCCAGCACCAGAACCAGCATGAAGAACATGAACAGGTTGAGGTAGGCGAAAAAGCGATAATAGCCGCCGTGGTTCGGCCCGTGCTCGTGAGCCATGTAACCAGTGGAATAGATATGGATCAGCGAGCCGATGCCGGTTACGACGAGCAGCATCACTTCGGTGAGCCGGTCGACGGTGAAATCGGCGCCGACGGAAAATTGGCCGCTTTGAATCCAGGTGAAATAGTGCTCGGTATAGGGCATCGTGAGGTCGCCGAGACCTACGATGGTTTTCAGCACCCATGCGAAAGCGAGCACGACGCTGCCGATCGCGAATACGTTCACGAGGGCCTTGGAGAAACGTCTGCCAAACAGGCCATTGATCGCGAAGCCGGCGAGGGGAAGGAGAGGAATGAGCCAGAGTTGCATCTAATCTTTCATCGAAGCTACTTCATCGATATTCAAAGTGGCGCGGTTCTTGAACACGGTGAGGATGATGGCCAACCCGACGGCCGCTTCCGCCGCCGCCACCACCATCACGAAGAACGTGAAGAGGTGGCCGCTCACCTGCTGGTATTTATAGGCGAAGGTAACAAAGCTCAGGTTCACGGCGTTGAGCATCAGCTCGATGGACATGAACACGGTGATGATGCTGCGGCGAAACAGGAAACCGGCCACACCGAGCGCAAACAGGACAGCGCTCAAGGTGAGAAACCAGGAAATCGGGACTGCGGACATTCAGTCCAGCTCCTTTCGTCCCAGAACGATTGCGCCCAGGATGGCGATCAGAATCAAAAGCGAGGTGACCTCGAAGGGCAGCAGGTAGGTGGTGAAGAGCGCGCGGCCGACGGCTTGCGCCGAACCACCGGTGAAGCCGCCGAAGCGCACCTTGCTGCTGTCCGGAAAGAGGCGCTGGACGAAGTAAGCCAGCACGCCCAGGAATGCAACTAACAAAGGAGCGCCCAGGAACTGCGCCATCAGCGAGCGGCCGGTTTTGCCTTCGGCGCCGGCGTTGAGCAGCATGATGACGAAGATGAACAGCACCATCACGGCGCCGGCGTAGACGATCACCTGCGCCGCGGCGATGAATTCGGCGCCCAGCAGCAGGTACAAGACGGCCAGAGATCCCATCACCCCGATCAGCGAAACAGCGCTGGCAATGGGATGGGTTTGCACCACCACGTTGATGGCGGCCACGACCGCGATCAAAGCGAAAATCAAGAACAGAACGACGTCCATCAGGATACCCAGGCGACCACGAAGCCGGTCACCAGCAAATTCAGCATGGCCACGGGGAAGAGGAACTTCCACGCGAAGCCCATCAGTTGATCGTAGCGGAAGCGCGGCAGGGTGCCGCGAATCCAAATAAACAGAAAGAGAATCGCCCCGGTTTTGGCGAGAAACCAGAACAGCGGCAGCAGCCAGCTTTGGACGATCGGCGCGAGGAACACCGCCGCAATGACCAGAAAAACAACGCCGAAGCCGCCGAAGGTGTAGCGATCGAGTTTATGCGGCGGGTTGGCGGCATGATATAGCAAAACCAGGCCGGCGAGGGCGAAGATAGCCGTAGGAACCAGGTTCGAACCATAAGCGGCCGGCCAGGGGGCCTCCCAGCCACCCAAAAACAGCAGCGCGGCAAGGGCGCTGACCGTGGTCATGTTGAGGTATTCGGCCATAAAGAACGAGGCGAACTTCATGCTGCTGTACTCGGTATGGAAGCCCGCGACCAGTTCATTTTCCGCTTCGGGAAGATCGAACGGGATACGATTGGTTTCGGCGAAGGCGGCGATCACAAAGATGATAAACGCGAAGATCTGCCCCCCGCGAATGATATTCCAGTGCAGAATACTGCCCGCCTGCGTGCCAACCAGTTCCCGCAGGCTCAAGGTGTTCGAAACCAGCAGGGGAGAAGCGATGGCCAAGGCCAGTGGCAGCTCGTAGCTGATCATCTGGGCGGAGCTGCGCAGGCCGCCAAGGAGCGCGTATTTATTGTTCGAAGCCCAGCCGGCAAGCGCGATGCCGTACACGCCCATGGAAGACGCCGCCAGAAGAAACAGGATTCCGATATTTAAATCGGTAAGCTGCATGTATGTTTTGTAGCCGGCGACCTCGATTTGCGGGCCGAAGGGAATGACCGAGATGGGGAGCAGCGCCATGCAGACAGCGATAAAAGGCGCAAACAGGTACAGCGGCCGGTTTACATACGAGGGGAACAAGCCCTCCTTAGTGACCAGCTTAATCACATCGGCGAGCGGCTGCAGCAGCCCGTGGGGTCCTACGCGGTAGGGGCCGGGCCGCACCTGAATGTGCGCGATCACTTTCCGTTCGACCCACTGCAGGTACGCCACGGCCGTTAACAGCACGAAGGCGATGGCGAGCAGCTTGATGATGGTGATGATAATGAACGCGTCCATTTATTTGTACTGATCTTATTTGTACTGATCCAGCCGCCTCTCTAAAACGGAGTTCAAGATATGGGAATAGCGTCCCAGGGTGCCGGAACGGAAGAGGCCGTTGCGATCGGATTGGATGCGCCCTGTCTCCACGGGAATGCGCCCATTCACCGGCATGGTTTGCGCGGCGCCGCCGGTAGCGATTACCGGCAAGGGAACCTGATAACCGCGCACGGTCTTGCGGATTTCTTCAAACACCGCGTCGGCGAGCCAAGGGCCCAGTGTGGCGGCTTCGCCCATCTCGCGCGCCAGGAAGCCCATAATTTCGAGATCGGGTTTGGGCCCCATGGTGTTGATGGCGCGCTTGAGCCGCTGCACTTCGCCGGTGCCGCTGGTTACGGTGCCGTTCTTTTCGTAGGCGAATGCGGCGGGGAGGACCACATCGGCCTGCCGCGCGGTCTCCGTGAGGAAAAGGTCCTGGACGACCAGGAAGCCGCAATTACGGTTCTGGCCGGATTGGAACGGATTCTCGCCCACGACCCAAAGCACGTCGAGATTCGCCGCCAGCATCTGATCGACGTGCATGCCCGGCCGGCCGCTCGGTTCATAGCCGGGCAGGAGCTCCGGAACGAGGCCCATATCGATGGCGCCACGCGAATTGGAATAATCGACGAGGCAGATAAAGCCTACTGGAATGCCGAGCGATTCGCCGAAATCGACCAGGCGGCGTACGTCTTCGCCCTGGAAGGAGTCGTCGAACACGATGACCAGTTCCGGCTCGGCCTTGAGTTTGTCGCGCAGATACTCGAGGGCCGCAAAATAATCGCCCGACGTGGCCCGGACATTGTCTTCATTTACGAAGCCGGCTGGATCTCCGGTGGCAATGCCCGGTCCGTGCACCGGCGCGAAATACGGGCCGGCATCGCGGCCCGGAATTACGCCTAAATCGCCGCCCGCCTTTTGGGCCGGAGCGCCCACCCGAATGCTCCACAGCGTGTACTTGTCCTCGCGTACGGGCCGGGCTGTAATGGCGTAAACGTGCGCCTGATGATGCCGGTAATTGGCGCGGATCTGGAAGGAAAGCAGAGGATGCTCCAGCGCCAGGTTGGCGCCCAGGACCAGTACCGCTTTGCGCTCGTACAGGTCGGCGACGGTAGCGAGTTTGGCCTGCTTGCCGCTGAGGGCGTCCAGCAAACCTACGACGTCGCCCGTGCGCTTGTGGTCGATGTTATTTGTCTTCAGAACCTGGCGCGCGAATTTCTGCAAATAGAAATTCTCTTCGTTGGTAGTGTGATTCGAGCCGATGACGCCGAACGAACCGCCGGCGGCCAGGGTGTCCTTGAACTTCTTCGCTACGGTTTCGAGCGCGCGCGACCAGGAGACTTCTTCGAGTTTGCCATTCACCCGAACCAAAGGCGCGCGCAGCCGGCCAGGATGATCGTAGAAATCGAACGCGTAGCGGCCTTTGATGCAGAGGAACTCTTCGTTGATACCGGAACGATCGCGGTTATTGCCGCGGATGATCTGGTCGTTGCGGACGCCCAGTGTGGTTTTGCAGCCATCGGCGCAATGCGCGCAGATGGTGCCGACGTGCGTCATTTCCCAGGGCCGCGTCTGGTAGCGGTAAATCCCGCTGGTAAGCGCGCCCACGGGGCAGATATCGATACAGGCGCCGCACTCGTCGCACTCCAGGTGATCGCCCTTATTGGGCGCAATTTCCGAAACCACGCCGCGGTTGACGACGCCCAACGCGCCGACGCCCATGCCTTCGTTACAGATGCGCACGCAGCGGTAGCAGAGAATACAGCGCGGGGCATCAAAAAACACGACCGGCGAAAACTGTTTTTCCGGCGTATGAACCTTGATCTCGGTGAAGCGGCTCTCACCCGCGCCGTAGCGGAAGGTCATGTCCTGAAGCTCGCACTCGCCGCCTTTATCGCACACGGGGCAATCGAGCGGATGATTGGTGAGCAGCAGCTCCAGCATGGATTTGCGCGCCTGCGCTACCTGCGCCGTCTCCGTCCGCACAACCATGCCCTCGGCCACTGGAAGCGTGCAGGCGGTTTGCAGCTTCGGCATCTTCTCCACTTCCACCAGGCACATGCGGCAGGCGGCCTGCAGCGTCAGGCCTTCGTAATAGCAGAACGCCGGCACTTCAATGCCCTGCCGCTTGGCGGCATCGATTACCAGCGTTCCCGGCGCGGCTTCCACCGTGCGCCCGTCGATTGTGAGCTTGACTAAATCAGGCATTGATCATCCTTATGCCATCACCGCCTCGTGGGCGTGCTCAAAGGGGCACGGCCGGCCGTTCAAGTGATCCTCGAATTCCTGGCGGAATTTTTCCACGATGGAGATGGTGGGCAGCGCCGCCGCGTCGCCCAGGGGGCAGAACGTGCGGCCCAGCATGTTCTTGGCGACATCGCCCAGCAGATCGATGTCACGGCGCGTGCCGCCGCCTTCATGGAATCGCGCCAGAACTTTGCGCAGCCAGGTGGTGCCTTCGCGGCAGGGAATACACCAGCCGCAGCTTTCGTGGGCGTAGAAGCGCATGATCCGCAACGCGGCTTTCACCATGCAGGTGTCTTCATCCATTACCACCACGCCGCCCGAACCGAGCATGCTCTTGCGCGCGGCCATGGAGTCGTAATCCATGGTGGCGCCTTCGCATTCAGCCGCGGTCAGCACGGGGCAAGACGATCCGCCTGGAATGAACGCCTTCAGCTTTTTCCCATTGCGCACGCCGCCCCCCACTTCTTCGATCATCTGCATCACCGGGAAGCCGAGCCGCAATTCGTAAACGCCCGGTTTGTTCACATGGCCGGTGAGGCAGGTGAGCTTGGTGCCGCCGGCTTTGGGCACGCCTAAATCGGCGAAGGCTTTGCCGCCATTCAAAATGATGGGCGGCACGGCGCAGTAGGTTTCGACATTATTCAGAATGGTCGGGCATTGGAAGGCGCCCACCACCGCCGGAAAGGGCGGACGGATGCGGGGCACGCCGCGCTTGCCTTCCAGCGATTCGAGCAGCGCCGATTCTTCGCCGCATTCGTATGCTCCCGCGCCGGTGTGTGTGTAGAGATCGAAATCGAATCCGGTGCCCTGAATATTTTTCCCCAGCCAGCCATGCGCGTAGGCTTCGGCGAGGGCCCGATCCATCAGGTCAATCAGGTAGCGGTATTCGCCGCGAATGTAGATCCAGCCCTTGTGCGCATCCACCGCGAGACCCGCGATCAGACAACCTTCGATCAACTGATGCGGATCGTATTCGATCAGCAGCCGGTCTTTGCAGGTTCCGGGCTCGCTTTCGTCCGCGTTTACCACGATGTATTTGGGCTTGGGAGAAGTCCGCGGAACGAAGCTCCACTTCATTCCGGTGGGGAAGCCCGCGCCGCCGCGCCCGCGCAGGTTGGAAATTTTGACTTCTTCGATGATCTCCTCGGGCTTCATGCCTGCGGCTTTTTGAAACGCTTTGTAGCCGTCGGTGGCGAGATAGGTATCGAGCGAAGCCGAGTTGGGCAGGCCGAACCGGCGCGTCAGCACCCGGGTTTCGAGCGGGCTAGGTTCGTTGTACAACATGCTTATTGTTTTTTCCTTATACTATCCAGCAGCCGGTCGAGTTTTTCCGGGGTGACAAAATGATGGAAGTCGTAGTTGACCTGGATGGCCGGAGCCCACGAACAGGCGCCGATGCATTCTACCTCTTCGAGCGAGATCTGCCCATCGGCTGTCACTTCCTTGTGACCGATTCCCAGCTTATGGGTGGCGTGTTCCCAAAGCTTGTCCGCGTCCCACAACAGGCAACTGATATTGGTGCAGATCTGGACGTGATACTTGCCCATCGGCGTGCGATGGAGCATCGAATAATAAGTAATGACCTCGTTGACCTGGAGGGGAGTCACTCCCACGCGCCGGGCCACTTCCTCGATTAGCTCCTCGGTACAGCTTCCCACCTCATCCTGCGCATACATCAGCATGGGAATCATGGCCGCGCGCTCGCGCCCCGGCGGGTAACTCTTGAGCAGCTTTTCGAAGCGCGCTTCGAGTTCGGGAGAAAAAGTCATCTGGAGCCAACCCTTAAATACACCACAGAGACACAGAGACACGGAGGAAAACCAAATTCAAAGGCAAAACCGGAGCGCGCACAGGCAACGGAGGGGACGCAGATAGATATTTTCAATTCCTCTGTGTCTCCGTGTCTCCGCGGTGAATCAGACCTCATCTATCCGTATCTCCCAACACAAAATCCATACTTCCGATGGAGGCGATCACGTCGGCGATGAGGATGCCTTCGATCAGTTTCGGCACGGCTTGTAAATTGCCGAAGCTGGGCGTCCGCATGTGCACGCGGTAGGGTTTCGTGGTTCCGTCGCTGACGACGTAATAGCCGAGCTCGCCGCGCGGCGATTCGATCACCTGGTAGACCTCCCCTTCCGGCACGCGGAAGCCTTCGGTCACGATCTTGAAATGGTAGATGAGGGCCTCCATCTGGGTCTTCATCTTTTCGCGGCCGGGCAGCACCACGTGCGGCGCGTCGGCTTGCCAAGGCCCGGAAGGCATCCCTTCCATGGCCTGCTTGATGATGCGCGCGCTCTGGCGCATTTCCTCGATGCGGCACTTGTACCGGGCGTATACATCGTTATCGGTGCTGGTGGGCACTTCGAAATCGAACTTATCGTAACTGGAGTAGGGCTGGTCTTTGCGGGCATCCATCTTCAGGCCCGCGGCGCGCAGCATCGGCCCGGTAACCCCCAAATCCAGCATGTCTTCGAGCGAGATGTAGCCGACACCCTTGGTGCGTCCGATCCAGATGGGGTTGTTGGTCAGCAGGTTTTCATATTCGTCGACACGGCTGGGGAACACGTCGATGAATTTTTTCACCCGCTGATACCAGCCGCGCGGCGGTTCGAGCGCCAGGCCGCCGATGCGGAAATAGCTGGTCATCATGCGCTGGCCGGAGAACATCTCGAAGATGCGCAGAATTTCTTCGCGCTCGCGGAAGCAATACAGGAAGACGCTCATCGCGCCGATATCGATGGCGTGCGTGCCCAGCCAGACCAGGTGGCTGTTGAGGCGGGTGAACTCGGCCAGCATCACGCGCATCCACTGCGCCTGCGGCGGAATTTCCAGGCCGAGCAGCTTCTCTACAGCCAGACAGTAACCAAGATTGTTCGAAAGCGGCGCCAGGTAATCGACGCGGTCCGTGAGCGTCACGGCCTGCTGATAGTTCTTGACCTCGAATTCTTTTTCGATGCCGGTGTGGAGGTAGCCGATATCGGGCTCGCAGTTCACGATGATTTCGCCATCGAGCTCGATTTTGAGGCGCAGCACCCCGTGCGTGGAGGGGTGCTGCGGTCCCATATTGAGGACCATCCGGCGAAAGCCGGTTTGCGTTTCCGGCTCTTCGATTAAGGCCGTCAGTTGCGCGCCAACTCCCGATTCGCTCATAAACTAAACCCTCGTCCCCGTCACTGGATAGTCCTTGCGCAGGGGATGCCCTTCCCAATCCTCCGGCATCATGATCCGCTTCAGATTGGGATGATTGCGGAAGGAAATGCCGAACAGGTCGAAAACTTCGCGCTCGTACCAGTTGGCCGAGCGCCAGACGGGAGTTACCGATTCGATTTCCGGATCGATCCCGGAGACGCGGGCCTTCAGGCGCAGCCGCTCTTTGCGTTCCACAGCGTGCAGATGATAGACGACTTCAAAGCGCGGCTCGGCGGGAAAGCGGTCTACCGCGGTGACGGAGCTGAGCCGGTTGAAATCGCGCTGGTGCTTGAGAAACCCGCAAACGGCTACGATTCGCTCCGGCGCGATCTCCAGGGTCAATTCGCCGCGGTCGTATTTGCCGCCCGCCACGGCGCCGGGGTCAAAATTCTCCACCGCGGCGGCCGTGGCGTGTTCTTGTAAGCTGTCAGGTAACATTTCGCTTCGCTACCGCCTCTCGACTGGACGAACGGGGCGGTCCGGGTGCGCCCAATTCAGCACGCCCTTTTTCCAGATATAAAAGAAGCCGGAAAGCAGGAGGACCACAAACACCAGCATCTCGAAAAAGCCGAACATTTTGAGATCGCGGTACACCACCGCCCACGGGTACAGGAAAATGGCCTCGATATCGAAAACGATGAACAGCATCGCCACCAGGTAAAACTTCACGCTGAAACGGCCGCGCGCATCGCCGGTGGGCACGATGCCGGATTCGTACGGCGTGTCCTTGACCCGGTTCTTCACCTTCTTCCCTAACAGATAAGAAATTGCGACCAGTACCGCCGCCAGCACTACCGCCAGCAGCCCCTGCGCCAGGACAGGGAAATACAGTTCGGGGTAGGAAGTGGGCATTTGATTTAGGGAAGCTTGGGTTTCAACCTTTGACTATAATGGTTGCAAAACTGGAGTGTCAACCGCGGTGCAGATCGTCGTCAACGGCGAAGCGCGCAGCGCGCGCGAAGAACAAACGATTCTTGGATTGCTCGAGGAGTTGCAGCTCGATCCCGCGCGGGTGGCGGTCGAGCTCGACCGGCGCATTGTGAAGCAGCCTTTGTGGGGCCAGACCGTGCTTCGGCCAGGCGCGGAAATCGAGATTGTGCAGTTCGTGGGCGGGGGCTAGGATTTTGCCGGGAAGCTGTTAGAAAGCTTTTTTCCGCGCGGGTTTTGAGCATTTGCTACCGCTACTGGCAAAGCCGGCCTGTGCATCAGCGGATGGACGCGATAGAGGAACTGGTCCAGACTGCCTACGAACTGAAGGGATGAAAGATCGAGCCTGATGTTCCAAGGTTCCAAAGACCTTTTGTCCGCCTTCCGTGCCCATGGCGTTAGCGTGGATTTTGACGCGGCATGGAAACGACGGGTCGAAGGCGTGATCGACCGGCGACAAGTTCAAGGCGTACTTCATTTCAGCTGAGGACCCCACAACGTCAAAGCTGCCGTCCAGACGGCCGCTCGACGACGCGGACGCGATACGCAAAGCCGCCGAAAGCCAGCGCCAGGAAGCGCGTAACTTTTGCTTGCCTCGCAGCATCGATAAAGTTTCGCGTATCCCTGCCCCACGGTCCAGCGGTTACAATATTTCTGTTGACGAGCGTAAAGCTACAGGCTACAGTCTGCGGATGAAGATACGCAGCTTCACCCACAAGGGCCTCAAACGTCTCTACGAGGCCGGCAACGCCAAAGGCGTTTCGCCCGAGACCGTGGACAAGCTGCGGAAGATATTCGCGTTCCTCGACACGATGCAGGACGCCGAGGAGTTGCGGGTGCTGACAAGCTAGAAGGTTCACACGCTGACCGGCGACCGCAAAGGCACATGGAGTTTAAGCGTTACGCGCAATCGCCGCTTGACGTTCACGATCAACGACGAGAGCGAAATCTGCGGCGTAAATTTAGAGGATTACCATTAGCCCAAAGGAAGGTACGAGCGATGCCCATGAAGAACCCGCCACACCCCGGCGATTTCATACGGACGGAGATCATTGAACCGGCTGGCTTGACTGTCACGGCCGCCGCCGCCGCGCTACAGGTGTCGCGCCCTGCCCTGTCCAGCTTGCTCAACAGCAAGGCCGACCTATCCGGCGACATGGCGCTACGCATCGAGAAGGCTTTCGGCGTAAAAATGGAAACCCTCATGCGAATGCAATCGGCCTACGACATTGCCAAGACCCGCAGCCGGGAGAAGCAAATCCGGGTGCGACGTTTTCATCCCCGCACGGAGGCACATCTATAACCGTTGGATAAACTGGCCGGCGGTTTGCGATACTTCTTCCCTGCATCAGGCCGCAACGGTCTGGAACCAGCGAGTGGATTTCAATCCCTGTTCAACGGAAGGTTATCGCCGCTTACCGAGGACGTCCTGTTCCGGTGGCGCGTTCTGATGGAGGCGGGCGTTCAAACCGGATACACCTACCCGAGCCGTCCGACATGGCCGATCTTTTCACCTTTCATCCCGTCGAATTGTACTAGCAGTAATGAGCAGCTGGTTGTGCCAGCTCTTCAAGGAGCACCCAATCCTGAAACCCGGCCCCATTCTGCGCCCACGCCAGCACCGGCGACCCGAACCCGGCATTGCTGCTCGCCGCGCTGGGAGATTGCGGGCTGCTCCCCTTCTAAAACGCAAACCGCGTCTGGAACTCCAGCCGGCGGTTGTTCGCGGGAGTGCTTAACACCCCGCCGCCGAAGCCGCCATTCAGCATGGTGGGTTGGCCGAATAAGGGCGAAAGGATCTGGCCAACGTAGCCGCCGGGGTTGGTGTGGTTGATGATGTTGACGGCGATCACGGAGAACGTGAGCGTGACGCGCGAATCGCTGCTGCCATCGAGCGCGTTGAGGAGGCTCCCATCGCCGAGGCGCGATGTTGGGGAGAGCCCCGCGCTACCGGTTTTGGAGCCGAAGCCAAATGTGCGCGCGAGGCGGAAGTTTAGCGAGACCAAGCCCCCGCCGGTGAGATAGTTGCGCGGGACGATGGTTTCGCCTGGCTGCGGGTTCAAATCGAAGGCTCCGAATGGCGTGACACGCACGCTCTTGCTATTGAGATCCGTGGCAAACGCCGGCCGCTCCAGCGGCACACTCAGGCTATCGCCGTTCAAGTCCTCGCCGATCACCACGTCGTAGGGCGCGCCCGAGGTGACAATTACGAACGGATTCAAGCGGAGCCCGAGCGGCGCGGCCACGGACCCGACCAGCGCAAAACGGTGCAGGCGCTCGAGCGAAGAGCGCCCGTAATCCAGCCGGAAATCGTAGGGATCCGAGGGCGAGCCGCCGTTATCCACGTCGCTCTTCATCGAATTCAGGCTGTAACTTCCAAATAGCACGACACCGCGGGTAGGCCGCGTGTTGAACGTCACCAGCATCATGTTCTGGTTGAAAATGCCCCCGGACTCGTATTGGAAAATCGGCCCCTGGCCCGCATAGGGGTTGATGGTGGTCCCCGGCAACGGCGTGTTGATATTGACGTCCTGCAACAGGTGCATGCCGTGCACATTGACGTAGGTGACGGAAACGGTGGTGCTGGCCGGAAGCTGGCGCTCGATGCTGGCCGCGCTTTGCAGCAGATATGGCGTGCGCAGGTGGCGATCGAGCTGGTAAACGGTCTGCAATTGCCCCTCCGAGGCTAGTTGCGAAGGCGTGGGCAAATTGGGGAAGAAATCCGGGTTCGGAATGGTATATTGCTGCTGGGTCACGCCGTTGAAACGGAGGCTCTGCAGAATGATGTTCTCCGCCACCCGGTCGTAAAACATCCCCACCCCGGCGCGAAGCACGGTGCGGTGGCGGACGTCGGCGGTCTTCGGCGACCACGCGAGCCCGATGCGCGGCGCTACATCGTCCCGGTCGCCAATGTTTGTCTGCGTCTCGTAGCGCATGCCTAGGCTGAGCGTGAGATTCGGGCGGACGCGCCAATCGTCCTGAACGAACGGAGCGATGTCGAACTGCGAAAACCGGGTGAGCGGGTTGCCCAAGGACATGGTGAACAGGCTGGCGCCGCCCCCGAGCAGCCGGATCGTGTTCGGATCCACGTTATATTGCTCAAGCAGCAGCGTGCGCTGGTATTGCTGCAAAGACGTGATCGGCCCAAAGCTCACATTGCCACCGCTCAACGGATTCGTCGGATCGAGCACCACCGGCGCCAGGGCTGCGCCGAAGAAACTGAACGTGCCGCCGAAGTTCTGCGCGGAACTGCTGGCGATATCGTCGTAGCGGGCGCGCAGGCCAAAGCGGATGGTGTGCGTTCCGTGCACGATGCTGGTGGAATTGGTGGCTTCGGAGTGATCCAGGTGGTAATAGGAGTTGCCCACCTGCGACGAGCCATCGGTAAATGCGCTGGCCACGACCACCGCCGGCGTGGCATTGCTGCCGTTCTGGAAGGTGTTGCTACGCGAGTATTGAAAACGCGTTTCGTTCACCATCTGCGCGTTCAGCACGGCGGTTTCGGTGAGTTGCCAGTTGTGCTCCAAGGTGCCCGTGGTGTAAGCCCGGCTGGGAAGGTTGAACTGGCCGATTCCGGCATCGTTCTGGTTGGTGGTGGTGTATTGATAGCGAGCCACCAGCGTGTTATTCGGGGTCAGTTGATAATCTACCCGCGGATTGACAAAGGTGTTCCGGAAGGGCGAAACGATGGATGTTTGATATGGCTGGGGCTGCAGTGTCTGGAGGTTGACCAAGGTGGCATCGATTACCGAGTTGTTGTCGATATTGCGCTGATCCACGTTCAGAAAAAACGAAGCCCGTTTCCCCAAAGGGCCGCTGAGCGAGCCGCCGAACATGTAGTTGGAGTAATCGGGCTTGTTGGTGGAGTACGGATTGCGCGAGTTGAATACGCCGTTGCCTGCGTTCAAATATAGCCCGCCGCGGAACGTATCGGAGCCGGGTTTGGTGAAAATTTCGATGCGGCCCATGCCAAGCTTGTCGTATTCGGCGGAAAAGGGGTTTTGGTTGATGCGGACTTCGCGGATAGCATCTTTGGGAGGCATGGAGCCTCCGCTAAAGCCGTCGACAAAAATCTCGGCCCCGTTGGGGCCGGCCGCGGGGCCAGCCAGCGCCGTGAGCGCGCTCGCCAGGTCGTCGGGATCGTCGGGGAGGGCTTCGAGGTCCCGGCCGCGCAGCACCAGGGCGGTGGCATTGGCCTCCGGATCCACGGCGAGGTGCTGGCCGGATTCGGCCGCAACCGTGACGACCTGCCGTTCGGAACTCAACGAGAGGCGGATGGGCACCTGCACGGTGGAGCCCGGCGCCACAGTGACCTTGCGGTTTACCGGGTTAAAGCCGGGAAACGACAGACGAACCACATAATCGCCGGCGGCCAGGCCGGAAAAGCTGAAACTGCCATCCAACTGAGTGTCCGCGCTGCGGCGAACGCCATTGCCTTCCACGTTCACGGTGGCGCCCGGAATCACGGCGCCGGAGTTGTCGGTGAGGACTCCGCGCAGGGAACCGGTGGCGGGTTGCGCGGCAATCATGGGGACCATCGACGCACACACTGCCAACCAGCACGCAATCCTGCGCAATTCGACCATCCGATTCCATCTCACTTATCCCTTGTAGTACGGAATCGGACCAAGAAACGAAAAGAATCGTAAATCGGGGTACTAGCAGTACCGCAATCGTCCGCGGGCTGCTATTGGCCCAGCGCCGCCGCCGCCTCGTCCGCCCCGCCACCGCCGCCCAGGTTCCAGCCGCCGATTAGGTTCTGCACCAGGCTGGCTCCCGCATTCACGATCGGTTCGATGCCGGCAATCAGGGTAATGGCGGTGATGTGCGCAGTATCTTCTTGCGGGCTGCCGGCCAGAATGATGGCGTTGCCGGGCTTCAGATCGGCCACGCTGATCGCGGGAAGGCGATCCAGGAGCTGGCTGAGATCGGTGATTGCGTCCGCGCCCCCACGCCCGCCCTCACGTCCGGAAGCCGCGGGGGCGGGCGTGCTTTGCCCATTCGGAACGATTCGCTGGGCAATCACGTTCGCGAGGCCCTCAGGGAGCCGCCTCGTGTTGGAGCGCGGCGTTACCAGAACGGTGACGGATTTCTTGCTGATCAGGTCCGTCAGTTTAATGTCGCCGTGTTCGCTGTCGATCGCGGTGATCACTCCGGCTACACGCGTGAACGTTCCCGATACGACCTTTTCGGCCGTGATCGAGAGGGCATCCGGATCCCTGTTGCCCAAAACCCGTACCTGGTCGCCGGGCTTCAGGTCCGCCAGCGTGCCGGCTTTCGAATCGGCGTATTTAGCGGAATCGGAGGCATAGCGCCGGTATTCGGTCTTATCGGTTGCCACCACGTTGTACTTTTTGTCGCCCACCGTCAACACGAACCTTTTCGCCGCCGGATCGATGCTGGCGAGAATGCCGGAAGTGCCGCGCTTGCGCCAATCCTCCTGTTCCCGCTGCTGCAACTGCGCGACATCGGCCTTATTCATGATCACGATGGTGCGGGCTTCGAACTTGTCGCCCGATTTGGTTCCGGCGGCCAGCAAGCGATCGCCTACGCCGATATCGCCGAACGTAATGCGGGTGGCCTTTTTCAGATCCGTTTCGCCGGGAGGAACACGCAGCACGAAGGCTTTCTCGCCGATGCTAATGTCTACCGTTCCACCCTTATCCTCCTTCAGCATCAGCCCGCGGTGATCTTTATCGATGGAAGTGACTTCCCCGAGCGTGCGGTCGGCGGCCGGTTGGCCTTGTGCGAAAAGCTGGCCGCTCAGCGAAAGCAAGGCAAGAAAAGCCGGCGCAAGAAGAGGCTTCATTGGCGTAATCCTCCAGTTCGGTTCCCCTAGTGGGGCGAACTATAGCGAACCTCAGGTTACATTACTTGTGCGGGACCTTGAAAGTTGAAAATGGGAAACAACAGGCGGGATCTTCCGCCGGAAAGCCGCGCCCGAACAGAACAACGTCCCGCGCGGCTCCGGCGGATACAACAGAATTCCTAGCGGAGATCTTTCTTGGGTTCGTCGCTGCTCTTCTTTTTGCCCTTCTTCTTCTTACCTTGGTCCTGCTTGGGCTCGTCCTGGGCGTATGTTACAGTCACGGCGCTAATCGCCAGCGCCAGGCCAAACATAAGGGTGAACAGTTTTTTCATGTGGTCTCCTTTTTGATACGACTCTTGCGTCGTTCTCTGAGTTTATAGTACCGGATTTCACATGAACTCGCCGTTAAGGTGAAATTAAATCCATTTCATGTGATGAATAGCCCCGGCACGGGGAGCTGCGCGGAATCTGAGGCGCCGAGGAAGTCGTATGCAGCTCCCCTGGATAAGTCACGAAGAGCGGCTTAGTGAGCTTTCTGCGTGTCGTCGGTCTTCTTCTTTTTGCTCTTCTTCTTCTTACCGTTTTCCTGCTTGGGTTGATCCTGGCTGAAAGCCACGGACACAGTTCCAAAGGCGATCGCTGTGCCCAACATCAGGGGCAGCAATTTCTTCATGACACGTCTCCTTCTAAATACGACCGGTTCGGTCGCTCTCTCGGTTATAGTAGCGAGCCGCGGATGAACTCGCGCTTAAGCGCCAATTAAAATCGGTTCATCTGTGGCAGTCACAACGAATTTTGGATTTTTTTCTGGCATCAAGTTTCGTATTTTCAAAGACTTGATCGCCGGCGCCGGGCTGGAACAACGTTTCCCCCTGCTACATTAGGGGCGTAATGAGGAAGCCGGAAATGGCAAAACGGCTGGCACGGCGATCCGGTGTGAGCGCCGCCCAGGCAGCCGACCGCCTGGACGAGGCGGTGTATCAAATCCTGCGGAAATTGCGGCGGGGGCAGGAAGCACCTTTGCCAGGCTTGGGTAAATTTCAAGTTGGGGCCGATGGGAAAATCCGCTTTCAGCGAGAGGATACCCGGGGCGATGAGTAACCACGCGATCCACCCCTGCTCCCCGGCGCAGGAACTGGCGTACATGGTGATCCACGCCCTGGCGCGCGGTCTAGCGGTGGAGGTCGATGGCTTGGGAATCTTCTATCCGGATGCCTCGCACGGTTGCCGCTTTGAGCCGGCAAAGCCACAGGTATTTTTGGCGTACGTCGAGGAGGACCGGGCGGCCGCCGAATGGCTTTATGAGGCGTTAGAGACGGAGGGCTTCAGCCCCTGGATGGACACACGAAAGCTTTTGCCCGGGCAGAATTGGCCCCGCGCCATCGAAGCCGCCATCGAAACTTCGGACTTTTTTGTGGCTTGTTTCTCTTCGCGGTCGGTCAACAAGCGCGGCGGATTTCAGGCCGAGATCCGCTACGCCCTCGATTGCGCCCGCCGCATCCCGCTCGACGATATTTTCGTTGTTCCCGTGCGGCTGGATGGCTGCCGCGTCCCGCGCGCCGTGCAAAAAGAGCTGCAATATATCGACCTGTTCCCGGACAGGGATCGCGGGCTCCGCCGCCTCAGCGCGGCGCTGCGGCGGAAAAACCGGTTCTAATCGGAAGAGCATCCGAAGCATCTCGGGGTCCTCTATTGAGCCGCCGGCTCCCTCTCCGCCACCACCACGATCTGCATATCTTTGGCGATGTTCACGATTTTCTGCACCAGGTCGCGCGAGAACAGATTCAGCGACCAGTGGCGCTCTTTGGGGCGCGCCAGGAAAATCTGCGTGATTTGATTGCGGCGCGCAAAATCCACCACGGCCGTGGCCACGTCCGAACTTTCCAGAATGCGCGTTTCAATGTGCAGATTGCGCGCGAAATTCAGGTGCTGCGCGATCGCCTCGCGCTCGGCGGGCGGCAGCCCCGCCAGATCGCCGGAAGGCTGCACCGCCACCGCGAAGCACTCGGCGTCCAGGAAATCGCCCACCCGCTTGGCGCGGCGGATAACCATGGCGCTGGTGGGATCGGGAGTGATCAACACGAGTAGCTTGTGAGCCACGGCCTGCCCGGCGGACGCGCCGGCCGGCGGCAGTGCGCCATCGAAGGCCGTGCGATGCACTACTTCGTGCGCGGTCTCGCGCAGCGCCAACTCGCGCAAAGCCACCAGCGTCGATTCCCGGAAAAAGTTCTGCATCGCCTGTTCGGCCTTCTCGCGGCTATAAATCACGCCGCGCGCGAGACGGTGGAGCAGCGCCCGCGGTGTCAGATCGATCATGACCACTTCATCGGCCTGCTGCACTACCCAATCGGGAATCGTCTCGCGCACGCGGATTCCGGTGATCTGGTACACCTGGTCGTTCAAGCTCTCCAGGTGCTGGATGTTCATGGTGGTGAGCACGTCGATTCCGGCTTCCAGGAGAATTTGCACGTCTTCCCAACGTTTGGCGCGGGGCGATCCGGGCACGTTCGTGTGCGGGAACTCGTCGACCGCGCAGCACTGCGGGCGGCGCGCCAGAATGGCATCGACATCCATCTCTTCAAACGCGGAGCCACGGTACTCGATTTTCTTTCTCGGAACGATCTCCAGGCCTTCTGTTTTCAGGATCGTGTCCTTGCGGCCGTGCGGCTCGAAGTAGCCCACTACCACATCCACGCCCTTAGCTTTCAATTCCCGGGCTTCCACCAGCATCTGGTAGGTTTTGCCGACCCCGGCGGCGTAGCCCATGTAAATTTTCAGCCTGCCCCGCCGTGTATCCGCCATGCGTTATCCTTCAGACCGTGCGCGCCGGGCTATTGCGGAAACACGCGTACGTCCATGCCCCGGGCGCCGCGCAGAAGTTTGTCCACCGGATTGCCCCAGACCCCGGAGCCAAGCCCGGAGCGTTGGCTGTGGCCGATGAAGATCTGGGTGATGCCGCCTTGCGTGGCGAAATCCAGAATCGATTGCACCGGATCCTCCCCTTCCAAAATGACAATGCGCGCTCCCGCCGCCCGCGCCAATTCGAGCTTCTCCTCCAGAGCCGCCTTATCGGCCGCCGAGATGCGCGGCTGCTTCACGTACGCCACCAGCAGCTCGCCGTGAAAGCGGCCGGAAATCAGGCGCGCCGTGTCGATCATCTCCCGCGCGTTGGCGCGCGGCGTGACGCATACCAGGATGCGCTCATGCGCCCCGAATGTCTGGCGGATACCGTGTTTTTCCAGGTATTGATTGAGCTGTTGATCGACCACATCGGCGGCCAGCAGCAGAGCGATTTCCCGCAGGCGCGAAAGCCGCAGCGCGCGCTCCTGCGCGCTGGCCGCTTCTTCGGGCGTGCGTTCGATCGGCTCCTCCGGGGGCGCATCCACAATTTCGATTTCATCGGCGCTTTTCAGAAACGCTCCGGGCACGGTTTGATCCACGTGTTTGCCGGTGATCTTCTCTACTTCGGCGCGCAGCTCATCGACGTATTGAATGTTGATGGAGGCGATGACCTTTATGCCGGCGCACAGTAGTTCCTGGGCGTCCTGCCAGCGGGTTGGATTGCGCGCACCCGGCGGATTGTCATATGCCAAACCGTCGATGAAACACACCGCCGGGTGGCGCCGCAACAAGCCTTCCACATCCATAACGGCGTTGCCACCGATCCGCAGAGGAGAAACCACTTCCAGCTTCGCCAGCAGAGCCTCTTCTTCGGGGCGCATCCGGTCCTGCACCGCGCCGATCACCACATCCTGCCCACGTTCTTTGCGGCGCCGCGCCTCGTCCAGCATGCGTAACGATTTTCCAACGCCGGAAGCGTATCCCAGGAAGATTTTCAGGTGCCCTCTGGTGGCCGCTTCTTCCTGAATTTGGCATTGCCGGAGGAATTCTTCCGGACTTTTGCGGGACGGCTCGCGAACCATACTCTACGTTCCTATTTTCATTCTTCCACCATGCGCAGCCGCAGGTGCCGCAGGTTGGGAATCAGGACATCGGGCCTTAGCGCGAGCAGTTCCCGCGGCGGCGTGATCCCCGTTTTCACGGCGACGATCCGGATGCCATTAGCGCGCGCGGCCACAATATCGGCGGGAGCATCGCCGATCAATGTGACCGGCGCACGGGCGCCGATCCAGCCGCGGCGGCGCGCCTCACGGATCGCCAGCCGCGCCAGGCCCGCCCGCGTCCTGGCCATTTCCCCGAAAGCGCCGAAGCGGAAATAGCGCCGCAGGCCCGCGCGCTCCAGCTTGCGCCAGCCAATGCGCGCCAGGTTGCCGGTTACCAGTCCGAGCAGCAAACCGCGCCGCGTCAGCCGGTCCAGCAGAGGCTCTACCCCGGGGCAGTGTTTCCTGTGCAGGACCGGGCATGTGCGCAGATAACGGCGCTCGGCGGCGCGCATGATTTCCGGCAGCGATTCCTTTACCAGCGCGCGCGGCGCTCCGGCCCGCCGCAGCATCACCGTCAGAATATCGGGATCGAGCATGCCCTGAACGGGAATGCCGTCCGTCGTGGTTTCCAGTCCCGTAATCCGCCGGATACCGTAAACCAGCGCCTCGCGATGATGGGGGCCGGCACGCCGCACCAGCGTGCCATCGATATCGAACAGAACCAAAGCGGGATAGGCCAAGCGAAAACAAATGATAGCAGCCGTGACACGGCGCGCGGGCGGCGTTGGCTGGTGCCAAGTTGCAGAAGTAGGCGCATCCACCTTACCGGCGGTTGTGGCTCGGCAGAGCCGCGCGCGTAAGCAAGCGGACCCGGCGCGAACTTGCAACTTGGCGCTCTCAGCGTGGGATCTCATTGGCTAGAACTCCTGCAGGACGGCGGAGCCGGTCTCCAGCAGGGACTTGAGGTTGGAGATGATCTTTGGCCAGCCGCCGGACACCGCCTCTATTAATTTCGAGTGCCCATCCTGCACAGCGAGTTCCCTTCAGCCTTGAGCTCAGGCTTATCCTGGTGCTGCCACCGAATGACCAACCGCTTGGGCGCCATTTTCCAGGAAGATCCCGCCGTCCACTGGCTCTCGCAGTGAACTCCGAACCAGTATTGCTTCATGAACTCCACGTCTTCGGTAAGCGCGGACCACAGCTTCTCCGCGGTGGTGCGGATGTAGGTCACGTAAAGAAAGGTCGATCTAACCATCTGTTTTCTCCAATCGTTTTTTCAGATTTGAAAGCGCTTTGAGGCGCGGCTTTTCGAATTTGGCGATCCATCGCTCGTAGATCTCCTGTAGCGGCACCGGGTTGAGGAAGTGCAGCTTTTCGCGGCCGCGCCGAACCGTCGCGACCAGATTCGCCGCCTCCAGCAAATCGAGGTGCTGCGTCACGCCCTGCCGCGTCATATCCAGGTGCTCGCATAATTCGCTGAGCGTGCGGCCGTCGTGCGCATGCAGCAGGTCCAGCAGCTTGCGCCGGCTCGAATCGGCCAGGGCCTTGAAAAGGAGATCCGTATTGCGGCGCTCCGCCATGGGATTAATACGCAAGCAACTACTTACCTATAATCGGCAAGTAGTTGCTTGCATGTCAAGTCCCACGCCGCCGCCTCGTGCAGGATCGGTTAAGCTGATCGGACGTGCGGGTAACGGTTAAGACCATCAATGAAGAGATCGAACCGTGAATGCACACAGCCTCGGCAGTCTCGCCCTCGACCAGGTCATCGATCCGTATGGCCCAAGTCCTTTCCAGGGGCGATGCGATCTCGGACTATTTGCTTCAGCTCCTTGATTTCTGGAAAACGTCCTTCTCCGGCTCGCGACCAAACCGTGTGACCGTTGATACGGATCTCGAAAATACCTCCTGCGCCGGGAAGTAGCGCCAGCTCGCCGATATCAGTCGAGAACGTCGTCAGAAGTTCCTGAGCCATCCACGCGGCGCGTAGCAGCCATCGGCACTGCGTGCAGTACTCGATTTCAATTCGAGGCGTCTTCTGAATCATTGTTGTGCAGTTTAGCTCGGATCGGGAGCACCCGCGACAGGAGCGGCGGCTTCGGGACTGTCCGTTTTTAACCCATCCGGCGGAAGTGGCCAGGCTTTCTGCCCCGGATCTTCAGGCTTGACACCGGTCCCGCGGTGCGCTTAGGATGCCTTGAGCGCGCATCCGGAAAACCGGCAAGGAGATGTGATGAAGCTACGCTATCTGCCTCTGATATTGGGAGCCGCCATGGCGCTTGGGCTGTCCCAGGCACAGCCGGTGCCCCGGCTGGCAAATGGCAAACCGGACCTGAGCGGGGTGTGGGATCATCCGCGCGTGGGCGACATGAGCAAGGACGTAAATGGACGCTGTGCCGGCGGCACGCCCGGCTGCGGCAGCATTGGCGCGCACGATCTCGATTCCCTGCTCACTCCCTTTGGCCGCGCTGAGAATCAGAAGACCAAGTTCGATTACGGTGTGCACTGCCTGCCGTGGGGTTATGTACGGTCGTGGGGAACGCCATATCCCCAGGAACTGATCCAGACGCCTGCCCGGCTCGCCATTCTGTTCGAGCAGAATAATATGTTCCACGTGGTCCCCACCGACGGCCGCGATCACCCGAAAAATCTCGAGCCTACCTGGATGGGGAACTCCGTGGGCCATTGGGAAGGCGACACGCTGGTGATTGACACGATCGGTTTCAACGGCAAAACCTGGCTCGACACCGAACCGGAGCGGCTCACCAGCGACAAACTGCGCGTGATCGAGCGCATTGATCGGCCCGATTTCCAGCACATCCGGTACGAAGTGACGATCGACGACCCTAAAATGTACACCAAGCCGTGGAAAAACACGCGCACTTTCGTGCTGATGAAGCCGGGCGAAGAGATCCTGGAGTACTCCTGCGAGGAAAATAATAAGGAAGTCACCGAGGGCCACATCACAGACGCCTGGACTCACAAGTAACGTAGTTACTAACGCGGCCGCCCCCGCCGATAGCGCCCGATTTTGCGGAAGAACTGTTTTCTTCGCATTACCTCCTGTCCAAAACAAGGGCGTACGCGCTTACCGCCCTTTGTGGGGATTAGTGACACTGGCAGGGAGAGCCGAATATCAAGCAATCCATCTCGGACCTACCAGCTCAAAATCTCGCGCACATTCCGCGCCAGGCGCTTGCTCACGACGAATTCCTGGTTATTATCCAGGGTCATCAGCCAGCGATTGCTGCTCAGCGCAGCCATCTTCCGCACATGATCGACATTCACCAAAGCGCTGCGATGCACTCTGCGGAAACTGCCGCCCTGGAGTTTCCGTTCGATGGCCTTCAGGCTTTGCGTGGCCAGGTATCGCCGCCGGGCGGTGACGATCCAAACCAGTTCTCCTTCGGCCTGAAACGCCAACACCTCATTGGCATTCAGCAGGAAATACTCATCCCCCACGCGGCCCACGATTCTGCGCGGTCCGGGCCGGCCGCCGGTTGCCGCCTGCGCGCCGCCGGCAATTTCCTGCAGGCGGGCCAGCGCTTCGGCGGCTTCCGCCCGCGTGTCTACCAGTTCGCGGGCCCGCTCCAACGCGCGCGTCAAACGGGCGTCCGGCACAGGCTTGAGCAGATAGTCGATCGCGCCCTCCTCGAATGCCCGAATGGCGTATTGATTATAGGCGGTGACTACCACAATCACAGGCAGATAGGGGCCGCCGCGCAACCGGGAGATTACTTCGAAGCCGCCCATCTGGGGCATTTCGAGATCGAGCAGCACCAGGTCCGGCCGCCCGGCTTCGATCGCGGCGAGCGTGCGCGCGCCTGTGTCGGCCTCCCCCATCACCTCGATATCCGGGCGCAATTCCAGCTCCTCGCGCAGAATTTGCCGGGCCACCGGCTCGTCATCCGCGATCAGCACGCGCAGCGGTTTTCCGGCCCGGGCAAGGGAAGCGTGGGCGTTCATGCGGGGATCGCCTGCGCGACGCCGGGAATTAGAAAACTCACCTTCGTTCCGCCCGGATTGGATTCGATCTCCAGACGTGTGTCTTCTCCAAAGCACAGCCGCAGCCGTTGCCGTACATTGTCGAGCCCGACTCCCCCGCTTGCACCCGCTTTCGCCGCCGCAAACCCGCACCCGTCGTCGCTCACCTCGATCGCCACGCCCCCGGGTCGGGCGCGCGCGCGCAGCGCCACGGCCCCCTCGCCCCGCGCCGCCACCCCATGCTTCACGGCGTTTTCAATCAGCGGCTGAACGGAAAGGATCGGAATGAGGATTTGCTCCGCGTTCCGGTCCACGTCGATCGTGGCGCGCAGCTTGTCGCCCAGGCGCAGCTTCTCAATTTCCAGGTAAGCCCGAATGATCTGCACTTCGTCGGCCAGTGGAATCAGGTTCCGTTCCGGCTTCAGGCAATAGCGGAAAATCTCGGCCAGGTTCAGGACCATGCGGCGAGCTTCAGAGGCTTCGCGGGGAATGGTGCCGTAGAGCGTGTTAAGCGAATTGAAGAGGAAATGCGGATTGATTTGCGATTGCAGCGCGCGCAATTCCGCCTGCGAGACCAGCCGCTGAATTTCAGAATTGCGCAGCCGCTCCACCTGCTCTACAATCACCGCGGCCATGCGTCCCAGTTCCTGAAAATCCTCGCTCAGATAGCGGCGGCCGCCCTCGCGCCGGCCAAGCAGAATTACGGCGCCATCGCCTTTGGCAAAGCGCACCGGCACCCACACCTCATGCCGGGTGCGCAGGGCCGGAGGCTGCACCACCGGCGCGGGCTCGGTCAGAGACATTGCTTCCAGAGCGTTCGCGGCCATTGGCAACACCTGATGCTCCGGGGTCCGCATGAACGCCGCCAGAATCGCCGCGGCTTTTTCCAGAAATGCGGATTCGCTTTCGGCTTTGCTTCCGGCCTGGCGGATTTGGCGGAGGGCCGGCTCGCGGTCGGAGCGGCGGAAAACCACGCGCGTCAGCAGAAGCTGCAACCGGCCGCGCACCCACACCAAACCCACCAGCACCAGGCCGCCGCCCACAATCGAAATGCCCTCCCAAAACGGATTGCGGGCCGCCCGCTCCAGAATCGCGAAGCGAGCGTTCAAAAGGATGCCCAGCAGCATGATGCCGGCGGCCACCACGCCGCTTGCCAGGAAGCGGACAAATGCGTCCGCCAGCAAAAACCGGTAATCCTGCAGCAAAACGTACAGCGCCAGCGGGATGCCTGCATGATGCAGCGCCAGCTCTCCTTTCCACGCGGCGCTCATCCGGCCAGGACGGAAATGCACAAACGAAATCGCCAGCAAAAACAGGCACATGCCCGCTAGAATGCGTGGCCCGGTCCGGCGTGAAGGCGTAGTCTCCCGTCTTGCCGCCCACATGGCGATCAGGGTGAGAGGGCCAAATCCCGCGATGATGATCCATAGCGCGGCCCAATGCAGCCGCTCTCCGGAGCCAAACAACTCCGCCAGGTGCAGCAGCATTGCCGTGCCGCTGAGAAAGTAGCCGCAAATCCAGATGGGCTGGTTTCTGCCTTCGAGCGAGAGGTGCAGCAGCAGCGCCGGAAGCAGGCTGAGCACACCAAAGCTCACCGCCGCCACGACGTCCGCGAAGCGCGGAAAGCTGCTCGAATACGCCAACACCACCAGCGATCCCGCGTTCCACCCCAGCGCCACCAGAGCCGCCACCGCCGGCAGGTAGCGCTTGGCGCCGGGGGCCTTTCGGCCGTCCCGGATCAGCAGCAGCAGCAACCCCGCGAAAAGCAGCAACCCCACCGAATGACCGATGGTGTTGATCAGCAGCGGTTCCTGTGTGTGGATCGATTCCAACATGCGCGGCGAAGCTATTTTGAGGATATCCTAGCGTACGGCCGCGGCTGTGAAACGTTGCCGGGCGCCGCTTCACTGATAGCGTGTATTTCGTGCACGCGCCCGCCGGATACTCGTTTTTGTGCCGTTCCGTACACCCACACCCTGGCGGGTCACGGCGTTTCAAACAATTTATTGCCCGGCTTTTGAACCGCTTAGATCGAACCCGGCGGCTCTTGCGGCCGGCGCGCCTTACCATGAAGATGCCAGGAAGGCGCCATAACCTTGGAGGAACCAGCAATGCCATCTGAACGAAGAGTCCCGTTACCAGGCAGTCATGCGAA
>Ga0209061_1002045_pt1 | contig 28236 bp, 19 predicted proteins | sample Coa_R1_10_FD_187157 | JGI IMG/M metagenome (GOLD analysis project Ga0209061, IMG submission 187157) | Surface soil microbial communities from Centralia Pennsylvania, which are recovering from an underground coalmine fire - Coalmine... | ecosystem: Environmental > Terrestrial > Soil >... | reverse complement strand
TCAGTTGGAGCCTTCGCGAAGCGCAGAGCCGTGGTAAGACCCGGGCTTCCCGGGCACGCGGCAAGGAAGCGCGAAGCCCGCAAGGGCAACCCCGTGAGGGGTGCCGCGTGAGTGCTATTGCGTACTCAGCGGCAACGGTTGGCCCCACGATCCCGACGTCCCGTGCTGGTCGTCTCGGCCGAGACTGAGGGGATGCGGGCTCCCATCACCGGCCGTGGGGCGCGGCTCCTGACCCTGACCGCGATCGCTGGATGGGTCGATGCCCTGAGCTTCCTCGGGCTTGGGCGGGTCTTCACCGGCAACATGACCGGCAACACGGTCCTGCTCGGCTTGGCCCTGGCCCAGGCGAGGGGGGCCGAGGTCGAGCGTTCGGCGATCGCGCTCGGCGGCTTCGTCCTCGGCGCCGCCGTGGGCTCCCGGCTGGCCGGCTGGGGCGGCCCCCCGGGAGGCTGGCCGGCCCGGGTCACGCTGACCCTGGCCGCCGAGCTGGCGGTGCTGGCCACGTTCGCCGCCCTCTGGTCGTGGGGAACGCAGCCCCCGCCGGCCAAGCTGGACGTGCTCGTCGCCCTTGCGGCGGTGGGGATGGGGCTCCAAAGCGTGGCGGTCAGACGGCTGGGGATCCCGGGGGTGACCACGACGGTCGTGACCAGCATCCTGGCCGAGCTGGTGGCCGACGTCGCCTCGCTCGCCCATCCGCGTCGGTGGGTCCCTCGCCTGGGGTTCTGGGGCTCGTTGCTGGTCGGTGCCGCCGGGGGGGCGGCGTTGGAGGTTCGGTCGCCCGCCCTGGCCGCGGCCGTTCCCGTCCTCCTCCTGGCCGGCGTGGTCCTGGTCGCCCTGGCGGCCGAGGGCTGGGGCCAGAGCCCGGCGGCCGACCCGGGCCGCCCGGGGCCCGAGGGGGAGGGCCGGGGGTGGGGGAAGGAATAGCGAGGTCCGGGTTGGCGTTCCAGGCTCGGAGCCTTGAGCATGGAGCTGCAGATCCCGGGAATCCACCACGTCACCGCGATCACCGGCGACGTCGGGCGGAACGTGGCCTTCTACACCCGTGGGCTCGGCCTGCGCCTGGTCAAGCGAACGGTGAACCAGGACGACGTGGGAGCCTACCACCTCTTCTACGGCGACGCCACGGGGAGCCCGGGGACGGAGGTGACCTTCTTCCACTGGCCCGACCAGCCGCCGGCCCTGCCTGGCGTGGCCACCATTGCGCCGGTGACCTTGCGGGTGTCGGGTCGGACGGCGCTGGAGTGGTGGGGGCGTCGTCTCAAGGAGCTCGGCGTTCCCCACGGGGAGATCGAGGAGCGGCAGGGACGGGCGTCGCTGCCCTTCCAAGATCCCGAGGGGCTGCGGCTCGAGCTGGTCGACGATGGCGGCGCCGTCGGAGGGGTGCCCTGGGAGGGCAGCCCGGTCCCGACCGAGGTGGCGGTACGAGGCATCCATGGCGTGACCATCTCCTCTGCCCGCCCAGATGCCACCATCGCCCTGCTCACCCGGTTGCTGGGCTTCCGCCAGGTGGCGGCCGGCGAGCTCGCCGACGGCTCGGGGTCGGTCACGATCGTCGAGAGCGGGGCGGGAGGTCCTGGGACCGAGGTCCGGGTGCTCGGTGTGCGGGAGCCCCGGGTCGGCCGACCGGGCGTGGGCGGGGTGCACCATGTCGCTTTCCAGACGCCGGATGAGGACCAGCAGCGTCGGTGGCGTGAGGTGCTGCTTCGAGCCGGCCTCCGGGTGACGCCGGTCATCGACCGCTACTACTTCACGTCGATCTACTTCCGCGAGCCGGGTGGGGTGCTGCTCGAGATCGCCACCAACGGGCCGGGGTTCCTGGTTGACGAGTCACGGGAGGAGCTGGGCGCCAGGCTCTCCCTCCCGCCCTTCCTGGAGCCCAGGCGCCGGGCCATCGAGGCCGGGCTGCGGCCGATCGAGCTGCCCCTGGGCTGAGCGACGCCCCTCGCGGGGAGGTCTCCACCGGCGTCCCGGGAGGCGCGTCGACGCCGAGGTCGAGGGGGCCGGCGTCGAGGTCGCCCTCGGTTGTCACGGGGAGGGCCTGGGGACGCCCGCGACCTGGCTCACGGTCGGCGGGGACCCGAGGCCCGGGGCGCGGAGCTCCGATGGAGGTCTAGGCGGCAACGCCTGCGTCCCCGGAGGCAACGGATGTCGCATGCTGGTGGTGATGCCCCGTCTCCTCCCCGCGGCCCTCGTCGCCCTGGTCGTGGCGGCCTGTGCCCCTGCCTCGACCCCGGGGCGTCCCTCGTCGCCGCTGGCGCGGTTCTACCAGCAGCGGTTGTCCTGGCACACCTGCGCGGGCGGGGAGTGCGCCAGCCTCACGGTCCCGCTCGACTACGCGCGGCCGTCCGGGCGCACGATCTCGGTGGCCGTGATCCGGATCCCGGCCACCGATCGACGCCATCGCATCGGCGCGCTGGTGCTCAACCCGGGCGGCCCTGGGGCCTCCGGCATCGAGTACGCCCGTGAGGCGGCTCACATCTTCCCCTCCTCGTTACGAGCCCGCTTCGACCTGGTGGGCTTCGATCCCCGTGGGGTGGGGGAGAGCGATCCCGTCGAGTGCGTCGGTGACCGAGCGCTGGATGCCCTGACCGAAGAGCCTGCCTATCCCGTGAACGCCCAGCAGCAGTCGCTGCTGGTCTCCCAGGCACAGGCGCTGGCCCGGGCCTGCGCTCGCCGTGACGGGGCCCTGCTCGACCACGTCAGCTCGGCCGACGTCGCCCGGGACATGGACATCCTTCGCGCCGCGCTCGGCCAGCAGCGGCTGATCTACTACGGGGCCTCCTACGGCACCTTCCTCGGCACGGTCTACGAGGAGCTGTTCCCCGGTCGGGTCCAAGAGATGGTCCTCGACAGCGCTCTCGACCCGGCGCTCGACTCCGGGCAGGAGGACCTGCAGCAGGCGCAGTCGTTCGACCATCTCCTCGGTCTCTTCCTCGCCTGGTGCGTGGCCCAGCCCAACTGCGCCCTGGGGAGCACGGAGGCCGCGGCCCAGGCCCGTCTGGATGGGCTGCTCGGGCAGGTCGCCCAGCAGCCGTTGCCTGGGCAGGGGGGCCGTCTCGTGGGCACGGGCCCGTTCCTGACCGCCCTGGCGGCGGCGATGTACTCGCCGGCCAGCGGGTTCCCGGTCTTGAACGCGGCCTTGGGGCTGGCGCTGGGCGGGAACGGTGCGCTGCTGCTCGCGCTCGCCGACGCGCTGAACGGTCGCGGCCCCAACGGGCATTACTCGAACTTGATCGAGGCCAACTACGCCGTGAACTGTGTCGATCGGCCCCACCCGACGAGCGTGCCGGCGCTGGCGGCCGAGGCTGGCCAGGCCCCGACCGTCGCCCCCGTCTTCGGCGCCGCCATCGTGTGGGGCGACCTCCCCTGCGTGTTCTGGCCGGCCAAGCCGGAGTTGAGGCCAGGTCCGGCCTCTCCGAGCCGGGCCCCCATCCTGGTGGTCGCCACCCGGAACGACCCGGCCACACCCTATCAGTGGGCGGTGAGCCTCGCTCGCGAGCTCGGCGATGCCCGCCTCCTCACCTTCGCCGGTGAGGGCCATGTCGCCTTCGGGCGCGGCGATCCCTGCGTGGACAACGCCGTCGTCGCCTACCTCACGACCGCGGCCCTCCCTGCGCCCGGCACCACCTGTCCGGCCTGACCTCTCGGCCCCCAGGGGAGGCGAAGGGGTGGCGGCCCCGGCCCCGGTGGCCGGGGTGGGCACAGGGTGCCGACAGCTCGTCCCAAGGCCCATCGGGACGTCGAGGCCCGTGATGGGGGAACATGGGTTCGATGAAGGTGCTCGGATCAGGGCCGCTCCCTTGCCCGATCGGGTGGGTGCTCCCAGGCCGCGTCGGGGCGCGGCCACGGCAGGGGGCTTGCATTTTTCCCCCGAAGGATTAACGCTCGACGAAGCTTGACGACACCGATGGAAAGCGATCCGATCGTCGAAGAGCCCGGCTCCAGGGGCCCGGAGGATGCCAGCGGGGGCTTGGCTCGGATGAAGAACCTCGGGCCGGTCTCGGCGGCCCGTCTCAGGTCGGTTGGCATCACGAACCCGGAGGACCTGAGACAGGTCGGCTCGGTCGAGGCCTACCTCCGGCTGAAGCGGGCCTACCCCTTCGAGACCTCCCTCATCACCCTCTACGCCCTGGAGGGGGCCTTGACCGACACGCACTGGTATGCCCTTCCCGAGCGGACCAAGGCCGAGCTGCGAGCCCGGGCTGCACGACGGCGCTAGAGGGCTGGTGGAGGATGCCCCTGCCGTCGCATCCCCTGAGGATGAGATCGGGCGCGACCTCGAGGGAGCCTCGTACCGGCGGCGATCGCCGGCCTGACCGGGAGGCGCCCGAGTCAGCGGGTGGGCCGCCATCGGCTCGGCAGCCGCATCACCGGCCGATCGCTACCGGGCTGGGGGCAGGGCGCCGTCGAGCGACCCACCCAGGCCGCGTCGGTCGAGGGCGGGGGTGACGAGGCGGGCCCCCTGGGGAGGGCCGTGCTGCGGCGGGGGACGCCGACGGCCTCGATCCGCCCGTCAGCCCCCGCCGCTCCCGGTATCCCGCGCCGCAAGTGCGGAGCTCGGGGCTACGAGCCAGCCTTGGCGAGCTGCTGCTCGGTCAGGCCGGGCGCCGGCACGAACTGCCCGTTCCTCACGATGGCGATGGTGTTGGCGGATTGGGGCATGCCGTAGTGGCGAGTGGGGGTGAAGGTGTAGTGGCCGTTGGCGGTGTCCAGGCTGATGCTGTCCAGACCCTGCCGGATCGCCTCCCGAGTCGCCCCCTTGCGCTTGATGGCGTCGATCAGGAAGGACATCGCGGTGATGGCGTCCCAGGAGAACTGCGAGGGGTAGGTGCCGTACTTGGCCTGGAAGGGCTTGGCGATGCCATCGATGATCTTCTTGAAGCGGTTCGACGCCGGCAGGTAGGGCCCGATGTCGGCCATCACGACCTGGAGGTAGACGCCCTCGGCGGCCGGACCGGCCGGCTGCACGTACAGCGGTGTCGCCTCGGCGCCGGTCATCATCAACGGGATGCCGGTGTTGGCGGCCGCCCACTGCTTGGTGATGACCACCGGCGGCGCGCCGGTCGCCCAGACCAACGTGAAGTCCGGCTTGGCGGCCACCACCCTTGTGATCTCCGGGGTGAAGTTGGTGGCGCTGGTCTGGAAGGACTCGTCGTCGACCAAGGTGATGCCGTAGCGATCCATCAAGCTCTTGGTCTCGTCGTGGCCGGCGACCGCGTACGCGTTGGCGCTGTCATACATCATCGCCAGCCGCGTCTTGCCCTCCTGCTGGAGGTACCCCAGGATGTCTCGAGCCACCTGGCTGGAGAGGTTGGCGGTCTGCCACATGTAAGGGGTGACCGGGTTGGTCTGCTGGTCGGCGGCCCCCAAGGCGATCGTGGGGAGCTTCTTCTGGTTGACCAGGGGCTTGATGGCCAGGTCGGCGGTCGACTGGGGCGGTCCCAGCAGGGCTACCACGCCGTCGCTGTCCAGGCGATTCAGCTGGACCACGGTCTGATTGGGGTCGGAGCCGTCGTTGACGATGTCGAGCTCGAGCTTGCGCCCGTTGATCCCGCCCTGGGCGTTGACCCGGTCGACCATCAGCTGGGCCCCTTGCTCGTCCCCGGTGCCGAGCGGGGCGTAGTTCCCGGTCAGCGAGGTCAGCAACCCGATCTTGATCGGCCCTGCGTTCGACTGGCCCGTGGTCGCGCTGTTGCCGCCGGCGCAGGCGGCGAGCAGCAAGGCCACCGCCACGAGTCCTAGCTTCCCCCTCATGCGCTCCTCCTCTTCATGCATCTACCTGCCCTCGGGCATGGGCACTCCCCCTCTCCCCACGCATCTCGTACTGCACGGCAGTCTAGCGATCCGAGTGGGGTCGGGCAAGCGACCGAGCTGGGCTCTCCCTCGGCCCGGCGGGCTGGGGCGCGGCCGAGGAGGGGGAGGCGGGCGCGGTGGAACAATTGGCATATGGCCAGGATCGTGATCGTGGGCGGAGGGGTCATCGGCTGCGCCGTGGCGGAGCGGCTGAGCCGTGACCGGCGCCACCAGGTGCTCCTCCTCGAGCGGGACACCCTGGGGGCTCACGCCTCGGGCGCAGCGGCCGGCCTCCTGGCGCCGTACAGCGAGAGCGGCTCGGTCGAGTTCGAGCTCGCCAGCCGGAGCTTGGCCGCCTTCCCCGAGCTGGTTGAGCGGATCGAGCGCTCAGGCATCTCGGTGGAGTACCGAACCCAGGAGACGATCACGCCCGCGCTCACCGCAGAGGAGGAGCAACGTCTCCAGCGGGGCCCGGGCCGCTGGCTTGAAGCGGAGGCGGCGCTGGCCGAGGAGCCCGCGCTGAGCCCCGCCGTCCGGGGTGCGTCGCTGGTCACCGAGGCGCAGATCACGCCCATCCGCCTGGTCCGAGCGCTGGCCTGGACGGCCGTCGCCCAGGGGGCGGAGATCCGTGAGGGGACGCCGGTGGGCTCGATGACGGCACGTGCCGGATGCGTGCAGGCGGTTCAGACCAGCGAGGGGCAGGTGAGAGCGGACCTGGTCGTCCTCGCCGCCGGCCCCTGGAGCCCCTCCCTGGCCTCCCCCCTCGGGGTTGCCCTGGATGTGCGCCCGGTCCGAGGTCAGCTCGTGACTCTCCGGCCCTCCGGCCCGGTGCTGCGACGGATGCTGACCTGGAGGGGCTCCTACCTAGTCCCCAAGCCGGACGGCACGGTGGTGGCGGGGAGCACCGAGGAGGAGGTGGGGTTCGACCCCCGGCCCACGGTGGAGGGGGTCGCCGGCCTCCTCCAGTTCGCGGCCCGTGCCGTGCCCGCTCTGGGGGCGGCCGGGGTCGAGCGGGTCTGGGCCGCCCTGCGGCCGGCGACCCCGGACCTGCGGCCGGTGATCGGTCCCGCGCCCGACCTGCCCAACCTCCTCCTGGCCACCGGCCACAACCGCAACGGGGTCCTGTTGGCGCCGATCACCGCCGAACTGATCTCAGAGCGCCTACCATGACCCGATGGTGGATGTGAGGGCGAGACCGGCCGGCCCGGGCTGGGAGTGCACGGTGGAGGTCGAGGAGGGGACGACGAGGAGCCGGCACACGGTCAGGGTCGAGCCGGGTGACCTGCGACGCTGGGGCCGCCCCGGGGAGACGGCCGAGCAGCTGGTGAGACGGGCCTTCGAATTCCTGCTCGCGCGGGAGCCCGTCGGCCAGATCCTGCGCAGCTTCGCTGTGGCCGACATCGAGCGCTATTTCCCCGAGTTCGACCAGGAGATCAGACGCCTATGAAGTGCCCGGTTCCCTGCTTTGAGTGCCACACCTTCACGATGGAGCTGGACCTGACCAAGGATCACCAGCACATCGCCTGCGAGCGGTGTGAACGCGTGTGGTGCGCGGTGTGCCTGGGACGTGTCGAGATCAAGATCTCTGAGGAGTGGCTCAAGCGCCAGCGGGTGGCGCACCTGAACTGAGGTCGGTCCGCCGATGGCCGGCGGTGAGGCCACGTCGAGCGTGGGGGCGGTCGATCGCGCGCCCGGCTCCCCCCGCTCGCCCCTGGCCCTGGCCTCCAGATGATCGATGTCGGATGCCCGGTGGTCGTGGGCGACCAGCGAGCGCTCATCCGAGATCCCGGTGAGCCAGTTGGTCCCCGGCGGTGAGGGCGAGCAGGCGCTGGGCGACCCGGACGGAGAGCCCAGCGCCTGCTCGCCCTGCGCTGCGAGCCCGAGCGGGCCGTAGCCCGGCGGTTGGTCGTGCCGATCCGGCCAGAGCAGAGCCCAGGGCGCGGACGGAGGCCTCGAAGTCGAGGCCGGCGTACCCCTTGTCGACCATGATGAGCGGGCCCGGACGCGACCGCGAGCTCTCCGGCCGCCCATGGTCGCCGAGCTTGGGGGCGGCCAAGGCCACCACCGCGTCGTCGGCGCTCGGGGTGGAGGCCGAGCAGGGCCTGGGCCACGACCGGGCAGGCCGGCTCGGCGTCGGTGGTGAGGTACCGTGCCGTGATGGAGGTGTCGAGGTCACGTCCCACCCCTCACGTTGGGGCGCCCTCGCCTCGCTGATCACGGCCCGCCTCCTCGTCGGAGCCGATTCGGCACCGATCATCTCCTAGGGGTGGGGGACGTGCGCTGCGTGCGGGGCCGAGCGGTGCTGGGGCTCGATCGGGCGGCGGTGCTGGAGCTGATCGAGCCCTATCGCCAGGTGGTGATCGACGTGGGCACCGGCGATGGCCTGTTCGCCTACGCGCACGCGGCGGCCCATCCGGAACGGTTCGTGGTTGGGCTGGACGCGACCCCTGAGAACCTCCGCCGACGCTCCCAGCGGGCCGCCAGGAGACCGGGGCGAGGGGGGCTCGCCAACCTCCTGTTCGTCTGGGCGTCCGTCCGCTGGCCGCCCTCGGAGCTGGACGGGATCGGGGACGAGCTCTTCGTCATCCTGCCGTGGGGCGATCTCCTCACCGGGCTCCTCGAGGCGGAGCCCGAGGTGCTGGACGGCCTCGTCCGCATGGCCCGCGATGGCGCCGTGCTGACGATGGTCTGCAACGCCCAGGTGTGGGAGGAGCCGGTGCCCAAGGAGCTCAGGGGCTTCACCCCCCTGACCGTCGAGCGGGTCCACGACGAGCTCGCCGGCCGCTACGCTCGGCACGGGTTGAGCCTGATCTCGGCCTCGCTCCTCTCCAAGGAGGAGATCGCGGCCCTGAGGAGCACGTGGGCTCGTCGCCTTGCTCACGGTCGGGTGCCCAGGTTCGTCCAGGCCCGCTGGCGCGTGGGGCGCCCCGCCTCGGCCCACTCCGCGGGAGCGGACCCATGACCTCGGGGCTGGAGGAGGCGACGGTCACCTTCTCCTGCCGGGGGCACCCGGCCATCCGGGGCACGCACGCCAAGACCCTGGAGCTGACTCGAGAGCGGGAGATCTCCGCCCGGGCCACCTGCGTGGTGGGCGTGGGGGCGGAGGTGGAGCCGGAGGACCTGGCTGGCTTCGTGGGGCCCCTCTCGATCACCTTGCGGGCCGGGCCGCATCAAGAGACGCTGTGGGCCAGGGCGGAGCCGACCTTCCGGCTCAGCCGGAGCATCGTGGTCAGACGGAGTCGCCATCGTTCCCCGGACACGTTCGCGGTCGAGGCCGACCGTGGCGCGGCCGACCTCGACCGGGAGCTGGTCGCGTCGCTCCGGCACCCGGACGCCCGCCTGGTCGTCACCGTCCGTGGCCGCCGATCCGTGGCCGCGGCGCGCGGGGCGCGCCTGACCGTGATCGTCGGGGGACTCGAGGGGCCCCCTTCCCCCCTGCTCGCCCTCTTGGGCTCCGTGGACCTGATCCTCGCCGAGAGGGCGGTGGCGCGGACGTTGCGCGACCTGGCCCGATCGCCGGTGGCGACCGACGGCCGCGAGGGCCTCGAGCGCGCCCTGCGCGCCCTCGAGGCCGGCCAGCGGGTGGCGGTGGTGACCTCGGGCCTGGTCCCGGGGCTGCAGGTCGCCTCCCGGCTGGCGGCGGCTGCCGTGGCCGCGGCCGTGCCGCTGGACTTCGTGGGGGTCCCGGACGAGATCCGTGCCCTTCTGGTCTCGGGGCTGGCAGGCGAGCATCCGGTCACGATCGGCCGACTCGCCGGGGGCGCAGGCCACCTCCCGTCCCGCCCCGGGGTGTGGTGGGTGTCGGGCCGGGCGCTGGGAGGCCTGCTGGCCGAGGGCGGTCGGGCCCAGGTGTGTGTGGTCCTCGATCCGCGGCGTCCGCTCGAGACCGCCGTCCGTGGCGAGGCGGGGAGCGTGCGGCGGAGGCTCCAGGGGCTTCCCTCCCCCTCTGGGAACGTCCTCCTGGTCGTCGCCCCCTCGGCCGCTCCCGAGGGCTGGCCATGGGAGGTGGAGACGCTGCTCGCCGGGCTGCTCCGCCGGGGCCTCCCGGCGCGGCTCCTGGCCCAGGCCCTGGCCGACCTGCCCGGCGTCGACCGCCGCCGTGCCTACACGGCCCTGGTGGGGCTCCGGCATGGGCTCGAGGGAGGGGCCGATGAGGGCGTGGGGCGGCCGGGGAGGGGAGAAGGGTAGCGGCTACGAGCCCGAGCCGAAGACCAGCATCACCTGCCCCTGGGGGAGGTGATGGGTCTGGGCGGCGTTGGCGGTCGCCAGCACCTCCCACGGGTAGGCGTAGTTCTGGCCTTGCATGAAGCCGGCGTCGTTCGTGTAGAGCACGCCCTTGGTGGCGTCGTAGCCGATGACCACGATCACGTGGTAGACGTTGGCATGCCCGTAGTAGGGCGCGATGGGGGCCCCGCCCGCCAGCCCGTGGGTCATCACGGGGACGATCACGGGACGTCCCTCGGCCAGGTTGCGCTCGATGGCGCTCAGGTCGAGCGGGACCACGCTCGGCTGGAGCCCGAACATGCGCTGGCCTACCTGGGCCACGTCCGCCACCGGCAGATCCAGGATGCCAGGGAACATCTGCCGCTCAACCTTGACGATCGCGGCCATGTCCGCGTCCGCCTCCGCGGGGGGGATGGTGGCGCGCCGGTCCCCGCGGAAGTAGTCGCTGACCATGAGCAGGGCCGCGGCCTCGCAGTACTCCTGGTGGGGGTCGTTGGCGCCCCACTGGTCGTAGGGGGACTGCGAGCTGTAGGGGACCTTGATGACAACCGAGGCGGGCAGCGGGGTGGGGGAGGGGGTCGGGGTGGCGGCAGGGAGCGGTGAGGAGGTGGGGGCGGCGATCACCACCGCCGTCCTCGGCGCCGGCTGCGGTCGCAGCTCCTGCTGATGGCGCCAGTACCGGTACCCGAGACCGGCCGCGCCCACCACGGCCACCAGGAGCGTCGCCCCGAGGACAGCGAGCAGGGGTCTGCGGCCGGGCATCTGGCATACGATACCTCGCGATGTGACCGACCAGGCAACCCGGCTGGGCTCACGGGCGGTGCTCAACACCACCCTGGTGCTGATCGCCCGCGTCATCTCGCGCCTGGTCGCGCTGGTGATGGTGGTGGTGCTCGCCAACCACCTGGGGGCGAACGCCTACGGTCGCTACACGACCTTGGTCGCCTACAGCGCTCTGGTGAGCGTGGTCGCCGACCTCGGCCTGAGCCCCCTCTACACCCGGGAGGCGGCCCGTGACCCCGCTCACCTCCCCCTCTACCTGAGCACGCTCCTGGGGGGCAAGGCGGCGCTCGGCACGGCCGCCTGCGCCATCTTCGCCGCGGCGCTGCTCCTGGTCGGCCTCGGAGCCCTGGTCCTTCCCGGGGCGGCGCTGCTCCTGGCCACCACCTACGCCACCCTCCTGCGCAACACCTTCTACGCGGTCGGCCGCCTGGAGTTCGAGGGAGTGGCGATCCTGTGCGAGACCGCGATCCAGGCCGGCTTGATCCTCTACGGGGCCCGCCGAGGGGCGGGCGTGGCCTTCTTCGTCTGGGCCTACGCCGCCTCCTACACCTTCACCTGCCTCTACGTGCCCCTGACCGTCGCCGTCTTCCGCCTGGCCCGCCTCCGACCCGCCCTGGACCTCCGTCTCCTCCGGGCCTGGCTCCGGCTCGCCTTCCCGTTCGCCCTGGCTGCCTTGCTGACCAACCTCTACTTCAAGGCCGACGTGCCCATCCTCCAACATTTCCGCCCGTACCAGGAGGTGGGCTGGTACCAGTTCGCCTACAAGCCGTTCGAGGCGCTCCAGTTCGTCCCCCTGGCCATCCAGGCCGTGGTCTACCCCCTGCTGGCCGTCCACTTCCGGGAGCGGAGCCCGGAGCTGGGGGTCGCCTACGCTCGCTCCTTCAAGGTCCTGGTCGTGCTGGGTTGGCCGCTGACGGTTGGCACCTTCGTGCTCACGCACCCCATCGGCCGGCTGTTCCGGCTCTTCCCGCAGTCGGAGCCGTCCCTGCGCATCTTGGCTTGGGGGATCGTCTTCCTGTTCGCGAACTCGGCCTTCACCGCCATGCTCTCGGCCATGGACCGCCAGGACCTGTTCGCCTGGGCCACCGCCATCGCCGTGATCGTCAACCTGGGGCTGAACCTGATCCTGATCCCCCATTACGGCTACCTGGCCGCGAGCGCGGTCACGGTCGTGACCGAGGCCGCCTTCTCCATCGCCGCCTGGCGGTTCGTGGCCAGCTGCGAGCGGCTGCCGTGGTTGCGGGTGAGCTGGCGCACGCTGATCGCGGGGGGCTTGATGGGGGCGGTGCTGCTGCCGCTGGCTGGCCGCTCGCTGGTGGTGGCCGTGCCGGTGGGGGTCGCGGCCTACGGCCTTGCCCTCTGGGCCCTCCGGGCCGTCGATCGGGATGAGCTGGACCTCCTGGTGCGTGGCCTGCGCCCGCGACCGGCTGGATGAGCGCCCGCCCGGGAGTGGCCTGTCGCGCCGGGGCGTCGGCCCCCGTTGGCTGCGTCCCCTATGCCCGCCGTGCCCGGCGGCCCGTACCCTTGGGGGTGGTGGGCTGTGGCTTCTGTGACCCTGTTCGTGGTGGTCGGGCCGGTCGCCGCCGTGGCTGGTGGCGGCCTTGGTAAGCGCCGACGACCGGATCTGGCTGGAGGCCTTCGGGGCGATCGCGGACGGCGTGCGCCGGGCCGTCGCCCCCCTGATGGGGACGGAGGAGGGGCGACAAGAGCTGGGCGTCGGCGCCGGGGGGGACCGCACGGTCAGGCTCGACCGGCTGGCCGAGGAGGCGGCGATGGCCGAGCTGGAGCGGCTGGCCGACTGCGGTCAGCGCTTCTCGGTCCTCTCTGAGGAGGTCGGGGCGGTCGACTTCGGCGCCGACTACCCCCGCGTCCTGCTCGACCCGGTGGACGGCAGCCTCAACGCCAAGCAGGGGGTGATGGTGGCGGCGGTCTCCTGCGGCCTGGCCGATGGCCCCCGCCTGTCCGACCTCCGGCTGGGGTTCGTGGCCGACCTGGCCACCGGCGAGCGCTGGCACGCCCGGCGCGGCGGGGGCGCGTTCCGCAACGGACGGCCGCTCCGTCCGCTGCCGCCGATCCGGGCCGGACAGGTCCAGGTCCTGGGGCTCGAGTCGTCGCCGCGCCGGATCGCTCAGGTCCTGCCCCTGGTCGAGCGGTGCGGCAAGGTGCGCATGCTGGGGTCGATCGCGCTGGCCCTGGCCCACACCGCGGCTGGGGGGATCGAGGTCCTGTGCGGGCCACGGGCGGGTCGGCTCTTCGACGCCGCTGCCGGGGCGCTCATGGTCAGCGAGGTGGGGGGGATCGTGACCAGCTTGGATGGCTCCCCGGTCGACGACCTGGGGATCGGGCTGGAGAGCCGGAGCACCCTCCTCGGCTCGGCCCATCCGGAGCTGCATGCCCTGGCTCTCCAGATCCTGCGCCGCGACCCGTGAGCCGGGCTCGGCCCCCAGCCGGCTCGACGCCGCGCTCGCGCTCGATGGCGTGGCGGCCGGCGCGGTACGCTCGGACTGAGGCCGGGTCGCCTTCGTCCCACCCGCTCGGCGCCGCGAGCGCTCGGGACCGTTGGCGGATCGTTCGTGGCGGTATGTCAACCGGATAATCTGCGACTCGCACTGCCCTCCGAAATGGACCCGTCTGCGTGAGCCATCTCCTCGTTCGCCTCGAGCTTGATCCGACCGCTGGGAGCGGGCGTCGCTGGTCGAACCGGCCGGGGGTGGCCGCCTGGCCGAGCTGGCGCCCGCGGTGGCGCGGGGGCGTGGCCAGGGCCCTGGCCTCGCCGGGCCGGCGGCGGGAGGGGAGCGAGCGGTGACCCCATGTCGTGGACGGGTGAGCCCTGGGAACGGTGAGTCGCCATTGAGCAGCTGCATGAGAGACGCGCGTTGCCGGGTGGTGATCGAGCGGGTCGAGCCGGAGATCGACGCCGGTCGCTTCCCCATCAAGCGGGTGGTGGGTGAGCGGGTGGTGGTCGAGGCCGACGTCTTCGCTGACGGCCACGACGAGCTGGCCTGCGTGCTCTGCTACCGCGAGGCCGAGGCCGCGGAGTGGCGCGAGGTCCCCATGAGCCCGCTCGTCAACGATCGTTGGAGGGGCGAGTTCCGGGTCGAGCGACTGGGGCGCTATCGGTACACCATCGAGGCCTGGGTCGACCGCTTCCACACCTGGGCGCGTGACCTGCTGCGCCGCGTCGAGGCCGGCCAGGAGGTGTCGGTCGACCTCCAGATCGGCGCGGCCCTGGTCGCGGAGGCGGCGGAGCGCGCCTCCGGCGCGGATGCCCAGACGCTACGACGCGCGGCGGAGGAGCTGGCGGGGGGCGGGGGGATGGCGATCGCGCTCTCGGCGGAGCTGATGGCGCTGATGCGACGCTATCCCGACCGTCGCTTCGCCACGCGCTACGATCGCGAGCTCGAGGTGGTCGTGAATCGCGAGCGCGCGAGGTTCAGCACCTGGTACGAGATGTTCCCCCGCTCGGCCTCTCCCGAGCCAGGTCGTCACGGCACCTTCGCCGATGTCGAGGCTCGCCTCCCCTACCTCGCCGAGATGGGCTTCGACGTCCTCTACCTGCCGCCCATCCATCCCATCGGCCGCAGCTTCCGCAAGGGGCCGAACAATCGCCCTCAGGCGGCGGCAGGGGACCCCGGGAGCCCCTGGGCGATCGGGGGGCCGGAAGGTGGGCATCGGGACGTGCATCCCGAGCTCGGGACCCTTGAGGACTTCCGGCGCCTGGTCCGGGCCGCCCGGCGCCATGGCCTGGAGGTCGCCATGGACCTGGCCTTTCAGGCCTCGCCCGACCATCCCTATGTCCGAGAGCACCCGGAGTGGTTCCGGACCCGTCCCGACGGGAGCATCCAGTACGCCGAGAACCCGCCCAAGAGGTATCAGGACATCTACCCCTTCGACTTCGAGTGCGCCGGCTGGCGGGAGCTCTGGCGGGAGCTGTACGGGGTGGTCGAGTTCTGGATGGAGCAAGGGGTGCGGATCTTCCGGGTCGACAACCCCCACACCAAGCCTTTCGCCTTCTGGGAGTGGCTGATCTGCCAGGCGCGGCAGCGGGACCCGGAGGTGATCTTCCTCTCCGAGGCGTTCACCAGGCCCAAGGTGATGTACCGGCTGGCCAAGCTGGGGTTCGATCAGTCCTACACCTACTTCGCCTGGCGTAACGCGGCCTGGGAGCTCCGCGACTACTTCACCGAGCTGACCCGGACCGAGGTTCGGGAGTACTTCCGGCCCAACCTGTGGCCGAACACGCCCGACATCCTGACCGAGTTCCTGCAGCAGGGGGGCAGGCCCGCGAGCGCGATCCGGCTGGTGCTGGCGGCGACGCTGGGGGCCAGCTACGGGATCTACGGGCCCGCCTTCGAGCTGGTCGACGTGCGTCCCCTGGAGCCGGGTCGAGAGGAGTACCTCGACTCCGAGAAGTATCAGCTCCGCCATTGGGACCTCGAGCGTGCCGAGAGCCTGCGTCCCCTGATCGCCCGCGTCAACCGCATCCGACGCGAGCACCCCGCCCTCCAGCAGGACCGGACGCTGCGCTTCTTGCGCACGGACAACGAGCAGCTGCTGGCGTACGCGAAGACGGGCGAGGACGGCTCGGACGTGATCGTCACGGTGGTGAACTTGGACTGGAGGTGGAGGCAGTCGGGATGGGTCGAGGTCCCGGTCGTCCAAGAGCTCGGTGAGCCCACCTACGAGGTGCACGACCTGCTGAGCGGGGCCTCGTACACCTGGCGCGCCGACGGTTGGAACTACGTGGAGCTGGACCCCGCCTCCGCGCCGGCGCACGTGCTCCAGGTGTGCCGGCGGCTGGCTGAGGAGGCCCCTGAGATCCGTTGAGCGGGAGGTCGACCTTGGACCCCGACGACCCGGTTGCGACCTGGTACAAGGACGCCATCTTCTACGAGCTGCACGTCCGTGCCTTCAGGGACTCGAACGGGGACGGCGTGGGCGACTTCCCCGGGCTGATCGAGAAGCTGGACTACATCGCCCGCCTGGGGGTGACCGCGATCTGGCTGCTCCCCTTCTACCCCTCCCCCCTCCGAGACGATGGCTACGACATCTCCGACTATCGAGGGGTGCACCCCGCCTACGGGACCCTGGCCGACGTGCGCCGCCTGGTCAGGGAGGCCCATCGGCGCGACATCCGGGTGTTGATCGAGCTGGTGTGCAACCACACCTCGGACCAGCACCCGTGGTTCCAGCGGGCTCGGCGGGCTCGGCGTGGCAGCGTCTACCGGAGCTTCTACGTCTGGAGCGACACCCCGGACCGCTACGCCCGGGCCAGGATCATCTTCAAGGACTCGGAGACCTCGAACTGGGCCTGGGACCCGGTCGCCCAGCAGTACTACTGGCACCGCTTCTACTCGCACCAGCCCGACCTGAACTACGACAACCCCAGGGTCCGCAAGGAGATCCTGAAGATCGTCGACCACTGGCTGTCGCTCGGGGTCGATGGGATGCGGCTCGACGCTATCCCGTACCTGTACGAGCGGGAGGGGACGAATTGCGAGAACCTGCCCGAGTCGCATCGCTTCCTCAAGGAGCTGCGGGCCCACATCGACGCCCGCTTCCCGAACCGGATGCTCCTGGCCGAGGCCAACCAGTGGCCTGAGGACGCGGTCGCCTACTTCGGGGAGGGGGAGGGCGACGAGTGCCACATGGCCTTCCACTTCCCGGTCATGCCCCGGCTCTTCATGGCCCTGCGCATGGAGGATCGGTTCCCGATCATCGACATCCTGGCCCAGACCCCGCCCATCCCGCCCCGGGCGCAGTGGGCGCTGTTCCTGCGCAACCACGACGAGCTCACCCTGGAGATGGTCACCGACGAGGAGCGGGACTACATGTACTGGGCCTACACCCAGGACCCCGAGGCCCGCCTCAACCTGGGCATCCGTCGACGGCTGGCGCCGTTGCTGGGCAACAACCGGCGTCGCATCGAGCTGATGTACGCCCTGCTCTTCTCGCTGCCGGGCACGCCGTTCATCTACTACGGCGACGAGATCGGGATGGGGGACAACATCTACCTGGGCGACCGCAACGGCGTGCGCACCCCCATGCAGTGGAGCAGCGACCGCAACGCCGGTTTCTCCAGCGCCAACCGGCAGCGCCTCTACCTCCCCGTGATCACCGACCCTGAGTATCACCACGAGGGCGTGAACGTGGAGGCCCAGGAGGCCAACCCCCAGTCGCTCCTCCACTGGGTGCGCCGGCTGATCGCGCTGCGCAAGCGCTACACGGCCTTCGGGCGGGGCTCGATCGAGTTCCTCCACCCCGAGAACCGCCGCATCCTGGCCTTCGTCCGCCAACGGGGCGAGGAGCGGATCCTGGTCGTCGCCAACCTGAGCCGCTTCGTCCAGCACGCCCAGCTCGACCTCGCTCCTTATCGGGGCCTGGTCCCGGTCGAGGCCTTCAGCCGGGCCGAGTTCCCCCCCATCGGCGACCAGCCCTACCAGGTGATGCTGGGACCGCACACCTTCTACTGGTTCGCGCTCGAGCCTCAGCGCATCGACCTGGGCACGCTGACCTACGTGCCCGAGCTCTCCCTCAGCCCGGCGGAGCTGGAGCGAGCCCTGCCCTCCTACCTGCGCGCCCAGCGATGGTTCGGGGGCCGCAGCCGGCACGTCACCGAGGCCCGCGTCGTCGACTCGGTGCCGCTAGCCGAGGCGGTGGTCCAGATGGTCGAGGCCCGCTACCGCGAGGGCGATCCGGAGACCTACGTCCTCCCCCTGACCCGAAACCCGGAGGGGCGGATCGTCGACGCGCTGGGCGAGGCGACCTTCAACCACCACCTCCTGGATGCGATCGTCCGCCGCCGTCGCTTTCGCGGCCGGTCCGGCGACCTCATCGCCCTGCCCATGCCCCACCTGGGTCGCCTCACCAGCGGGGACGAGGACCTGATGCCGCGCCTGGCCACGGTCGAGCAGACCAACAACTCGGTCATCTTCGGGGAGCGCCTGATCCTGAAGCTGTTCCGCCGGATCGAGGAAGGCGTCCATCCGGACCTTGAGCTCACGCGCTTCCTGACCGAGGTCCGCTTCCCGAACATCGCCCCGGTGGCGGGGGCGCTGGTCTACCGCCGTCATCACGGTCACAGCGCCGTCGTGGCCATGCTCCAGGCGTACGTCCCCAACCAGGGGGACGCCTGGGGGCATGCTCTGACCGAGCTCACCGCCGAGGGTGACGCGATCGAGCGCTACCTCCCCTACGCCTCGCTGCTGGGGCAGCGGACGGCCGAGCTGCACCTGGCCCTGGCCTCGCGCCCCGACGACCCGGCCTTCGCCCCCGAGCCCACGCTCACGCTCGACGCTCGCTCCATCTACCAGTCCATCCGTTCGGTGGCCAACCAGGTCATGCCCAGCCTCCGCCGGCACCTCGAGTGCCTAGACGATGAGGCACGGGAGGACGCCCGGGAGGTGCTCGCCCTGGAGGGAGCCCTCAACGAGCGGTTGCGCCGGGTCATCGAGCGGCCGCTGAGCGCGCGCCGGATCCGCTGCCACGGCGACTACCACCTGGGCCAGGTGCTCTTCACCGGGGCCGACTTCGTGATCATCGACTTCGAGGGGGAGCCGGCACGTCCCATGCGTGAGCGCCGCCTCAAGCGCTGGGCGTTCAAGGACGTCGCCGGGATGCTGCGCTCCTACGCCTACCTGGGCCGGGCGGCCCAGGTGCCCGGCGCCTCGCGGTGGGTGAAGGCGGTCGGCCAGGCCTTCCTGGAGGCGTACCTGTCCACCGCGGCCGGGGCCCCCTTCCTTCCCCAGAGCGAGGAGGAGCGCGAGCTCCTGCTGGAGACCATGCTGATCGAGAAGGCGCTGTACGAGGTCCGCTACGAGCTCGACCACCGCCCCGAGTGGGTCTCGATCCCCCTGCGCGGCCTTCGTGAGCTCCTGGCCGGGGAGGTCGGGCCGTGAGGCCCTCCCGCCCCCGGGTCAGCCTGCTCTCGGACGATGACCTGTACCTCTTCAACGAGGGCAGCCACCTCCGCATCTTCGACAAGCTGGGGGCGCATCCCCTCCCGGGCGGGGTCGCCTTCGCGGTCTGGGCCCCCAACGCCGAGTACGTCTCCGTCATCGGAGACTTCAACGCCTGGGACCCCGCCGCACACCCGCTCGCCCCCCGGGCCAGCTCCGGCATCTGGGAGGGCTTCGTCCCCGACCTGGGGCCGGGCGCCCTCTACAAGTACCACCTGGTCGGGCGGGGCGGCCGCCACCGGGTGGACAAGGCCGACCCCGTGGCCTTCTTCGCCGAGACGCCCCCGCGCACCGCCTCCGTGGTCTGGGACCTGAGCTATGAGTGGGGGGACGAGGGCTGGATGCGTTCGCGCTCGACCAGGAACGCCCCCACGGCCCCCTGGTCGATCTACGAGGTCCACCTCGGCTCCTGGATGCGCGTGCCCGAGGAGGGGAACCGCTGGCTCAGCTACCGGGAGATCGCGCCCCGGTTGGCGGACCACGTGGAGCGGGTCGGCTTCACCCACGTCGAGCTGCTGCCGGTGATGGAGCATCCCTTCTATGGCTCCTGGGGGTACCAGACCACCGGCTACTTCGCCCCCACCAGCCGCTACGGGAGGCCGCAGGACCTGATGTACCTGATCGACCACCTCCACCAGCGCGGGATCGGGGTGGTGCTGGACTGGGTGCCCTCGCACTTCCCCAGCGACGAGCACGGCCTGGGGTACTTCGATGGGACCCACCTCTACGAGCACGCCGACCCCCGCCGGGGGCGGCACCCGGACTGGGACAGCCTCATCTTCAACTACGGGCGCCACGAGGTGCGGAGCTTCCTGCTCTCCAGCGCTCTCTTCTGGCTGGAGCGCTACCACGCCGATGGGCTACGGGTGGACGCGGTGGCCTCGATGCTCTACCTGGACTACTCGCGGCGGGAGGGGGAGTGGATCCCGAACTGCTTCGGGGGGCGCGAGAACCTGGAGGCGATCGAGTTCCTGCGCCGGCTGAACGTGGAGGTCTACGGCCGCCACCCCGATGTGCAGACGGTGGCCGAGGAGTCGACCGCTTGGCCCATGGTCTCGCGCCCCGCCTACGTTGGTGGGCTCGGCTTCGGCATGAAGTGGGACATGGGCTGGATGCACGACACGCTCCAGTACTTCTCCCGCGATCCCGTGCACCGCCGGTACCACCACGACAACCTGACCTTCCGGGGCCTCTATGTGGCCACGGAGAACTTCGTGCTGCCCCTCTCGCACGACGAGGTCGTGCACGGCAAGGGCTCGCTCCTGGGCCGGATGCCGGGCGACGAGTGGCAGCGCTTCGCCAACCTGCGCCTGCTCCTGGGCTGGATGTTCGCCCAGCCGGGCAAGAAGCTGCTCTTCATGGGCGGCGAGTTCGGCCAGCGGCGGGAGTGGGACCACGAGGGTTCCCTGGACTGGCACCTCCTCGGCCATCCCCTGCATCGGGGGGTGCTGCGTTGGGTGAGCGACCTCAACCGCCTCTACCGCGCCGAGCCGGCCCTGCACCGGCTGGACTTCGACCCCGTCGCCGGCTTCTCGTGGGTGGACGCCAGCGACGCCGAGCAGTCGGTGGTCTCCTTCCTCCGCTCCGCCGGCGATCGCCGGGTCCTGGGGGTGTTCAACTTCACGCCCGTGCCCCGCTACGGCTACCGCGTCGGGGTCCCCGTCGGGGGCCGCTGGCGCGAGCTGCTGAACGGGGACGCCCGCGAGTACGGCGGCAGTGGGGTGGGCAACCTGGGGGGCGTGGTGGCGGAGCCCCGGCCCTGGCATGGTCGGCCCTTCTCGCTCCCCCTCACCCTGCCCCCGCTGGCGGCGGTGCTCTTCGCCCCCGAGGGAGGCGGGGAGGCGAGGTCGGGCCCAGGGGACGGCGCCGGCTGAGGGCAGGGCCGACCCGAGGTCTGCAGGCGCCGCCTAGCCTGGAGGAAAATCAGCCTTTCATCGACGATGGCACGACCGATCCACTTGGCGTTCGTCTGGCACCTGCACCAGCCCTACTACAAGGACGACCTCACCCACACCTACCTCCTGCCTTGGGTCCGGCTGCGCTCCACCAAGGACTATCACAAGATGGCCGCGCTCCTGGAGGCGTACCCAGGGGTGCGGCAGACCTTCAACCTCGTCCCCTCGCTCCTGGTCCAGATCGAGGACTACGGGCGCGAGGACGGGCGCTCCCACGACCTCTTCTGGGACCTCAGCCGTAAGCCGGCCGCCGAGCTGACCGCCGAGGAGCGGGCCTTCATCGTGCGCTGGATGCGGGAGGCGCCCCAGTTCCTGCGGGTCCAGGCCTCCCCCCGCTACCGGGACCTGGCCGGTCGCCCCGCCACCGATGCCTTCACCACCGACGAGATCCGCGACCTGCAGGTCTGGTACAACCTGGCCTGGTGCGACCCGTCCTGGGTCGACCGCGACCCCCGGCTCTCCGCCCTCAAGGCCCGGGACCGCGACTTCACGGAGGCGGACAAGGACGTCCTCTTCGCCGCCCAGCTGGAGATGGTGCGGCGCATCATCCCCGACTACGCTCGCCTGGCCCAGCGTGGCCAGGCCGAGCTCACCTTCTCGCCCTTCTATCACCCCATCCTCCCCCTCATCTGCGACGTGGAGTCGGCCCAGGAGGGGGCGCCGGGGATCGAGCTCCCCGAGCGGGGGTTCGCCCATCCCGAGGACGCCCTGCGTCAGATCGAGGACGGCCGGCGTGAGTTCGAGCGGTTGACCGGGGTCCGGCCCCGGGGCATGTGGCCCTCGGAGCTGGCGGTGAGCGAGCACGTCGCCGAGCTGGCGGTGCGGGCCGGGGTCGACTGGTTCCTCTCCGACGAGGAGGTGCTGGGCCGCTCGCTCAACGTGTACCTGGGGCGAGACGGGGAGGGTCGCCTTCACCAGCCCGAGCTGCTCTATCGACCCTGGCGCCTCGAGCGCGAGGGAGGGGCGGTGAGCGTGGTCTTCCGTGACAACCTGCTCAGCAACCGGATCGGCTTCGACTACCAGCGGATGCCGGCGCGGGAGGCGGTGGACGACTTCATGGGCCGCCTGCGTCGGATCAGGGAGCAGCAGGGCGAGGACCGCGACTTCCTGGTCGTGGTCGCCCTCGACGGGGAGAACCCCTGGGACTTCTATCCCCGCGAGGGGCACGACTTCCTGGAGACCCTGTACGAGACCTTGGAGCGGACGGACGAGGTGGTCTGCACCACCGTGAGCGACTTCCTCGACCAGCATCCAGAGCGGCAGTCGCTGCCCCGCCTGCACGCCGGGAGCTGGATCGGGGCCAGCTTCGACACCTGGATCGGGGATCCCGAGCATCGGGTGGCCTGGGAGCTGCTGGCCGAGGCCCGGGCCTGGCTGGAGGACTTCAGCAGCCACCATGCCCCCGGGCCCAGGCCCCCGGACGGGACCTGGCCGCACGAGGACGGGATCGACCTCGAGGCGGCCTGGCGGGAGATCCTGATCGCCGAGGGCTCGGACTGGTTTTGGTGGTTCAGCCGCCGGCACGACTCGGGGATGGACACGATCTGGGACAACCAGTTCCGTCTCCACCTCCGCAACGTCTACAAGCTCTGCGGCGCCAAGCCGCCGACCGCGCTCTTCGTCCCCATCCTGGATCCAAGAGCGGCCGAGGACCGATGGCCGCCGAGGGGGTTGCTCACGCCTCGGAGCATCGACGACCCGGCCTGGGAGCGCGCCGGCCGCTACGAGGCGGGGAGCTGGTTCGGCGTCCTGCACAAGCCGATGGAGATCGTCGGGCGCCTGCTCTACGGCTGCGACGAGGAGCATCTCCACCTTCGGATCGACAGCCCCTGCACGCCCGAGCAGCTCGCCGCCGAGGGCGTGGCCTTCTGGCTCTACCTCTCGGGCGGGGTCGGCGGCGAGGAGATCGGGGAGCCGTTCGCCACCCCGCTCCGGCCGGCTGCGCTGGCCGATCTCGGCTTCGAGCCGGGAGCGGTGGTGCGGGTCACGCCCGATGAGCTGACCGTGGCCCGGCTGAACGAGGCCCGGACCGGCGCCCTGCCGGTGGCGAGCGAGCCGTTGTCCACGCCGCTGTGGTTCTCGATCCCCTTCCGGCGGCTGGAGAAGGTCGGGGGGGAGCCGCTCCAGCTGGCCCTGGTCGTGACCCGCGACGGCCGTGACCTCGAGCACGTGCCCCCCGTGGGCTCGCTTGGGCTTCGGGTGCCACGGAGGGCTGGCCTGGCCTCCGAGGACGGCCGTCGTCTTCGAGTGTTGATCGCGACCGCCGAGGTGGCCCCGTTCGCGAAGGCGGGAGGCCTGGCCGACGTGACCGCGGCCCTGGCCAAGGAGCTGCGCCGCCGGGGTCACGACGTGCGCTTGCTGATGCCGCGGTATCGGCAGATCTCGGTCGAGCGACACGGGCTGGAGGTGGCGCTGCCCGAGCTGAGGATCGCGCTCGGCGAGCGGGTCCTGGGGTGCTCGGTCCTCGAGGGCCGCCTGCAGCAGGTCCCGGTCTACTTCGTGGACTGCCCCTCGCTCTACGACCGCGACGGCATGTACGGGTTCGCCGACGACGCCGCCCGCTTCATCTACCTGTCGCGGGCGACGATCGAGGTGCTACGGCCGCTCGGCTTCATGCCCGACGTCATCCACGTGCACGAGTGGCAGACGGCCCTCGTCCCCAACCTGCTGGACCGGCTCTACGCGCGTGACCCGGAGCTGTCCGGGGTGGCGACGGTGCTGACGATCCATAACCTGGCCTTCCAGGGGTCGTTCGGGCCCGACACCCTCCGGCTCGCCGAGCTGGAGGCTGGGGGGTTGATCAAGGTCGGGATCCCCCACCTGGACGAGGTCGTCAACTTCCTCGGTCGCGGGATCTACTTCGCCGACGCGGTCAACACGGTCAGCGAGCGCTACGCCGAGGAGATCCAGACCCCTGAGTACGGGGAGGGGCTGGACGAGCTGCTGCGCGCCAACGCCTACAAGCTCTACGGCATCGTCAACGGCATCGACACCGAGATCTTCGACCCGGCCACCGACCCCGCCATCCCCCATCACTACTCGGCCGACGACCCTGCCCCGAAGGCGCTGAACAAGGCGCAGCTGCGGGCCGAGCTGGGGCTGGCCGCCACCTCCGCCCCGCTGATCGCGTTCATCTCCCGCTTCTACGAGCAGAAGGGCCTGGACCTGATCCAGCAGGCGCTGCCGGCGCTGAGCGAGCTCGACCTCCAGCTCGCGGTGCTGGGCGCGGGCGATCGACGGTACGAGGACATGTTCCGGCACCTCGCGGCCCGTCAGCCGGGTCGGTTCGCGGTCTACATCGGGTTCGACGCCGGTCTGGCCCAGCGGCTCTACGCCGGCTCCGACATGCTGCTGATGCCCTCCCGCTTCGAGCCCTGCGGCCTGGGGCAGCTCATCGCCCTCCGTTACGGGACCATCCCCATCGTCCGTGCCACGGGCGGCCTAGCTGACACCATCGAGGACTTCGACCCGGTCGCCGACCGTGGCGTCGGCTTCACCTTCAAGGCCTTCGACGCCTGGCAGCTCTTCGGGGCGATCGTGCGAGCGGTGGAGACCTTCAAGCACGTCCAGGTCTGGGATCGGCTGGTGGGCCGCGCCATGCGGCGAGACGTCTCCTGGGGGCCGGCCGCGGCCCAGTACCTGGCCCTCTACCGAAGCGCCATGGCCAGCCGCCGTGGCCAGCGGAGCCGACGGGGCGCCGTCCCCTCCGGCCTCCCCGGACGGCCAGGGTCGTGATCGGGGCCGATCGAGCGACAACGAAGGGACCAGACTCCCGTCCGGCCCCTTCGAGAGCACTCTCCTCTTCCGGCTCGGCCGCCGCAACGGGTGCTGCACCCCAGAGCTCAGAGGGCTCACCCCTTCGCGTCCCGGCCAGTGGCTCGGGCGCCTACCTACGAGGTTCTGCCGTCACCTCGTCACGGCGGCCGCGAGGCTGTCCGGTGGTTCCGTCATAGGCACCTCCGTCACGAGAGCCGACGCGTTCCTCTCCTCATCTTCCTCCCCCGGTGATGGGCTGTCAATCTGTGGGTCGGGAAGGGAACCTGTCCTAGGTCGATCGGTGCGTGAGGGCATGCCTGAGGTCGCTCAGCCCATCGCGTTCAACCGGAGCGGTCGTCCCAGGTGCCGCAGCGCAGCGCTGGTCCCGTGGCTGCCGGTGGTCCCCGGGCCGCTCGCCGACCGGCTCGCCCGGCGGGAATCCCGTGAGCAGGTGGCCGAGGCGGTCGGGGATGCCGCCCCAGACCGCCTGCAGGCCTTGGTGCGCGAGACCTTCGGTGACCCGGAGGGGTGGCCTCGGTGGGGGTGCCGCGGCAGGACTGTGGCACGGCCGGCAAGGTCGAGAGCTGCCAGATCGGGGTCTCCCTGAGGTCCCCCTCGGGGCGCGTCCCGAGGGGATGCCCCTCCTGGTTGGGGCGTTCTTGGGGATGGTCGGACCGGAGCTGCCACCAGCGCTCATGGGGGAGGCGGCGACGGCGAGCCGGTCGGGCCCGACCTCGTCGAGGGGCCGTACCGCCTCGGCGCTGGCCTGATCGAAGATCGAGCGGACCGGGGTCTACGGTCTGGGCCGACCTGGGGGCCCGGGTGAGGAGGTTGCACCGGGGGGGCACCTGGCAGCGCTGCCAGCCGGCCCAAGGCAGGACCGCCGCACCGGCCCGTGCCGGAAGCTGGCCCCATCCTCGGTGGGGGGTGGGACCGGCGTCCAGCGGCGGGGGGAGAAGGCCTCCACCAGCCGGTCCAGCTCCTTGGCCATCTCAGAGACCAGAGGGGGCTGGTCCCCTCGATGCCCGGGCTCGGCGCCAGCCGCTCCACCCGGCGGGCGCTCATCGCGGCCCCGCCGGCCTGGGCGACCACCGGCACCGTCCTTGGCTCGTCGGCGCGGCTCCAAGAGCCGGGGAGGGCGAGCCCTGGCGCAGGCGCGGGATGGCCAGCTCCCCTGGCCCGGGGGGCCCACCCCCGGAGCCGGTCGGGGTGGACCTCGAGGTCTTCACGGACCGGGTGCTGGGGGTCCATCCTGGGCGTGGCCATCGGGTCGCTCCTCCTTCGTTGGGTTGGATGTCGAGGGACGACCCGGTGGCCGTCGTCGTCTCGACGGGCTGGCCCACCCGCCCCTCGTCCACCACGCCCGTGGACGCGGACGGGCCGACGGCGTTGCCGCGGGACCCTCTCGGCGCGTGCGCTCCTCGAGGTGTGGCCGCTCAGGCCCGAGGCACCCCACGAGGCGAGGGCGCGTGGTCGATGACGGCGGCCTCGCCGTACCCGACGACCGGCCCCGAAGGCGAGAGGGCCCGCGACGGGCGGAGGGGGTGCTGTCGGCGCCGGAGCCGGGGCGTCGGGATCCGCGGCCGCCTTCGCCCTTCAACCCCTCCCGCCGGGGCATGGCCTCTCGCCCGGGGAGGGCTGGTCGACGATCCGTCGCGGCCTCGAGCCGCTACCATGGAGGGCACGGGAGCTCGGCGGACCGGGCTGAGAGGGCGGCTGTATCGCCGCCGACCGTTGGAACCTGATCCGGGTAATGCCGGCGAAGGGACGTCGATGGCCCCGGCGGTGATGCTCATCTGGGCCCTCCAACCCGGTCGTTCATGGAGGGACCCATGGCAGCGATGACCTTCGAGGAGGCATTCCCCGGGAGCCGGAAGGTGTATGTCGAGGGCTCACGTCCTGATCTCAAGGTTCCCTTCCGCGAGATCGCCCTCAGCGACGGCACCTCGGTGCGCCTCTACGACACCAGCGGCCCCTGGACCGACGCCGCGGCGCGACCCGAGCCCGGCCATGGCCTGGCCCCGGTCCGTCGCCCCTGGACCATGGCTCGTGGTGACGTCGAGGCCCGCGACGGCGTCCTGCGGGCCAAGCCGGGGCGGGCCGTGACCCAGATGGCCTACGCGCGCCGGGGGGTGATCACCCCCGAGATGGAGTTCGTTGCCCTGCGCGAGGGCATGGACCCGGAGCTGGTCAGGGACGAGGTGGCCCGGGGCCGAGCGATCATCCCCGCCAACGTCAATCACCCCGAGCTGGAGCCGATGATCATCGGGCGTCGCTTCAAGGTCAAGGTCAACGCCAACATCGGCACCTCGGCCGTCGCCTCCTCGATCGAGGAGGAGGTCGAGAAGATGCGCTGGGCCACGCTCTGGGGAGCGGACACGGTGATGGACCTCTCCACCGGCAGGCGCATCCACGAGACCCGCGAGGCCATCCTTCGCAGCTCCCCGGTGCCGGTGGGGACGGTGCCGATCTATCAGGCGTTGGAGAAGGTGCGGGGACGGCCCGAGGCCTTGAGCTGGGAGGTCTACCGGGACACCCTGATCGAGCAGGCCGAGCAGGGCGTCGACTACTTCACCATCCACGCCGGGGTGCTGCTGCGCTACCTCCCGCTCACCGTCGAGCGGGTGACCGGCATCGTCTCCCGAGGAGGCTCGATCATCGCCGCCTGGTGCTTGGCCCACCATCAGGAGAACTTCCTCTACACGCATTTCGAGGAGATCTGCGAGATCCTGCGCGCCTACGACGTCTCGGTCTCGCTGGGCGATGGCCTCCGCCCTGGCTCCATCGCCGACGCCAACGACGAGGCCCAACTCGCCGAGCTGCGGACTCTGGGCGAGCTCACCGAGGTGGCCTGGCGCCACGACGTCCAGGTCATGATCGAGGGGCCGGGCCACGTGCCGCTGCACCGCATCCGGGAGAACGTGGAGCTGGAACGCGAGCTCTGCCACGACGCCCCCTTCTACACCTTGGGGCCGCTGACCACTGACGTCGCTCCCGGGTACGACCACATCACCTCGGCCATCGGGGCCGCGACCATCGGCTGGCTGGGCACCGCCATGCTCTGCTACGTCACCCCCAAGGAGCACCTGGGGCTGCCCGACCGGGAGGATGTCAAGGACGGTGTCATCGCCTACCGGATCGCCGCCCACGCCGCCGACCTGGCCAAGGACCATCCCCGGGCCAGGGAGTGGGACGACGCCCTCTCCCGGGCCCGGTTCGAGTTCCGATGGGAGGACCAGTTCAACCTCAGCCTCGATCCCCTCACCGCTCGCCGAATGCACGACGAGACGCTCCCGGCGGCGCCGGCCAAGCGCGCCCACTTCTGCTCCATGTGCGGCCCCAAGTACTGCAGCATGCGCATCACCCAGGAGGCCCGGAGCATGATCGAGGCCGGGATGGCGGAGCGCTCGGCCGAGTTCCTCCGTGGCGGGGCGGCCATCTACCGGCCGGAGCCGATGGCCCCGTAAGCGCCCCCTCGTCCCTGGACCCCGGTCGTGGTTGGCGTGCCTGCGGCGCATCCAGCGGGCCCCGATGGTCGTGACGGTCCGCTCTCGGGCGGTGCCAGGGGCCTTCGCCGCCCGGCCACGGCCACCGCGACCGAGGGTGCCCGCTCAGGGGGTAATAACAGCTGACGTGCCCACACACTCACCATTCACTCCCGTCAACTCGAAGCAGTGGGATCGCCAGCAAGGCATCCCTCCCGTGACCGCCTCCCGCTGGTTCTCGTCGGGCACGCTTCCCGTCCCGGCCCGGCGAGTCGGTCACCT
>Ga0209061_1002044_pt1 | contig 28263 bp, 20 predicted proteins | sample Coa_R1_10_FD_187157 | JGI IMG/M metagenome (GOLD analysis project Ga0209061, IMG submission 187157) | Surface soil microbial communities from Centralia Pennsylvania, which are recovering from an underground coalmine fire - Coalmine... | ecosystem: Environmental > Terrestrial > Soil >... | reverse complement strand
AGGGCGAGCGGCACCGACGACAAGGCCGGATCGGTGTTCAACCTGATCCGCTGGGTCTCTGTGCGGTCGATCAAGGAGACGTTCGTCCCGCCCACCGACTACCGTTATCCGCACATGGGCTGACGTTCCCTGGCGTCCCGGGCGTCCCGGGCGCGGGTGAGTACCGGAGGCTGAGATTCACCGGCTGGTTCTGTGGAACATCGACCTGACGCTGCTCGACGTCGCGAAGGTTGCCCGGGCCGCCTACGCCGAAGCGTTCCGCGCGGTCACCGGCCGCCCGCTGGTGCAGCTGCCGCAGATGGCCGGCCGGACCGAGCCGGAGATCTTCTTCGACGCGCTGGCGCTGAACGGCGTCAACCTCCGTGACCTCCGTGACGCCGCCGAGTCCGAGCGGCTGGTGGCGTCGCTGAGCGCGGAGCTCGCGACCTCGCTGGCCGCCCGCCGGGACCAGCTCGCCGCGCAGGGCTGCCTGCTGCCCGGGGCCGCCGAGTCCCTGGCCGCCGTGGCCGGCGTCGCGGACACGGTCCAGTCGGTGCTGACCGGCTCGAGCAGGCCGAACGCGACGCTCAAGCTCAGCGCGTTCGGCTTGGACCGCTATGTGGACCTGGCCGTCGGGGGCTTCGCCGGGTCCGACCCCTATCCGAAGGGGGCGCTGCTTCAGGTGGCCCGCCAGCGGGCCGAGGAAAAGTACCGGATCCGCATACCCGAGGCGGCGACCTTCTACATCGCGGATTCGCCGCGCGACGTGGAAGCCGCCAGGATCGGCGGCGCGCGGTCGGTGGCGGTGGCCAGCGGCCGGGCGAGCACCGCGGAACTGCGCGACGCCGGCGCCGACGCGGTCCTGCCTGACCTCACCGACACCACAGTCCTCATCGCCCTCATCACCGCTTCGGCGTAACCCGCCCAGCCATCTCGCCGGATCTGCCGATGGCGCCTTTGGCCTGGCTAGAGCATGCCGTTGGCGCCATCGGCATGCAAGGTCGGCGAGCTGCGCCGCCCGCCCCGCCGGGCGCGGACCCGCCGGGGCGTGAGGGCGCCGGGGCGCGAGGTCCTCTGGGCCACGTTGCGCGCGTTGCGGGCTGGAACGATGCTGGTCCCATGACTGATGATGACGACGCCGGCGCCGCGCTCGCCGCGCAGGGGTACGGGGCGACGCTGTGGGAACCGGACGCGAAGACGATCGCCGGCGCGCGGATAAGCCGGTATGCGCGCTGGCTGGCCGGCCGCGGGGTCGACCTCGGCGGCGACCCGCCGCGCTACCAGGACCTGTGGGAGTGGTCGGTAACCAGCCCCGGCGAGTTCTGGACCTCGCTCTGGGACTACTTCGACGTCCTCGGCGACCGCGGCGACGGCCCCGCCCTGACGGGCGGCCCGATGCCCGGCACGGCCTGGTTCCCCGGGGCCACCCTCAACTACGCGCGGAACGCGCTGCGGGCCGCGTGGACCGACCCGGAGCGTCCCGCTGTCGTCTTTTCTTCCGAACGGGGCCGTGGCGGCTCCCTTACCTACGCCGAACTCGCCGCGGAGGTCGCCCGCGTGGCGGCGGGGCTGCGCGCGCTCGGGGTGGCCAGGGGCGACCGGGTGGTAGCGCTGCTGCCGAACATCCCCGAAGCGGTGATCGGCCTGCTCGCGACCGCGAGCATCGGCGCGATCTGGTCGTCGTGCTCGCCGGACTTCGGCACCCGCAGCGTGGTGGACCGGTTCGCGCAGATCGAGCCGGCGGTGCTGCTCGCCGTGGACGGCTACACCTACAACGGCAAGGACTACCCGCGGGGCAGCGTGGTCGCGGAGATTGCCGCCCAGTTGCCCACGCTCAAGGCCGTGGTCATGGTGGACCTCCTCGGCACGGCGCAGGCTAGCCCGCCTGCCCTGCCCGCGGCCGTCCGGTTGCTCCACTGGACCGCCCTGGGCGTCGGCACTCCGGATGAAACTCCGGATGAATGTGACAGTCAGCCGCCTATAGCCGGGTCGGTGTCACATTCATCCGGGCAAGCGGGGCAAGCGGGGCAAGCGGGCATGGCCGGGCGGGCGAGGCACGCCGGCCATGCCGGGCAAGCGGGGGAAGCGGGGCCGGCCGGGCGGGCGAGGGAACCCGAGTTCGAAGAGGTGCCGTTCGGGCACCCGCTGTGGGTCCTGTACTCCAGCGGCACCACAGGGCTGCCCAAGGCGATCGTGCACGGCCATGGCGGCATCGTGCTCGAGCACCTCAAGGCGCTGGCGCTGCACCTGGACCTGCACCCGGGCGACCGGTTCACCTGGTACACGACGACCGGCTGGATGATGTGGAACTTCCTGGCCGGCGGGTTGCTGGTCGGCGCCACGATCGTGCTCTACGACGGGAGCGCCACCTATCCCGAGACGGACAGGCTGTGGCGGCTGGCCGCCGAGGAAAGGCTCACCTACCTCGGGGTCGGCGCCCCGTACCTGATGGCCTGCCAGAAGGCGGGGCTGACGCCGGGCCAGGCTTACGACCTGTCCGCGCTGCGCGGCGTCGGGTCGACCGGGTCGCCGCTGCCGCCGGAGGGCTTCACCTGGGTGTACGACGCGGTCGGGAAGGGCGTCCAGCTCGGCTCGATGTCCGGCGGCACCGACGTGTGCACCGCCTTCGTCGGTCACTGCCCGCTGCTGCCGGTCCGCTCCGGGATCATCTCCGGCCGCTGCCTCGGCGCGAAGGTGGAGTCCTTCGACTCCCGCGCAAACCCGGTCACCGGGAAGGTCGGCGAGCTGGTGATCACCGGGCCGATGCCGTCGATGCCGGTGATGTTCTGGAACGACCCCGGCGGCAAGAAGTACGCCGACAGCTACTTCGCGGTCTTCCCCGGCGTGTGGCGGCACGGCGACTGGATCGAGATCCTGGCCGACGGCGGCTGCGTGATCTTCGGCCGGTCCGACGCGACGCTCAACAGGGGCGGCGTGCGGATGGGGACGAGCGAGTTCTACCGTGTCGTCGAGTCCTTCCCCGAGGTGACCGACAGCCTGGTGGTGGACACCGGCCGCCTCGGCGCCGACGGCAGGCTGGTGCTGTTCGTCCAGCTGGCGCCGGGCCGCGAACTGGACGACGACCTCGCCGGCCGGATCCGTGCCGCGCTGCGCAAGCAGTTGTCGCCACGGCACGTCCCTGACGAGATCGTCAGTGTCCCGGGAGTGCCCCGGACCCTGTCCGGTAAGAAGCTCGAAATCCCGGTGCGGAAGATATTGCAGGGTACGCCGGTAACGGAGGCCGCCGACCCGAGCGCGCTCGCCAACCCGGAGGTGCTTGCGGCTTTCGAGGGGCTCCGGGGGGGCGTTACCCCGGACGAGCAGGGCGAGCCGGGCTCTAGGCTGTAGGGAGGAGGGCACTGGGACGCGCCGGGCGCGTCCGCTGTTACTCACAGTGATGCGCGATTCACACGAGCGGTTACCACGGAGGCGTGGGGCTGCTCCATGCCCGCGTGCACAAGGACGTGCCGCGAAAAGGGCGGATATGAAGGAGTGAACAGGCAATGCCGGAACGCGCGGACGAGGCCAGGGACACCTCGGACGAAACCAGGCAAGCGCTGCTCGCCGAGGCCGCGGCGCTGTGGGCGGCTGGCGACGGCGACGTAGCTCCGCCGGGCGACTCCGGCCGGGCGATCGGTGACCTGGCCGGCTTCCTGGGTGCGTACTACCGGCTGGTCGCGGCCGACGACCTCGCGTCGGCCGGGCCGCGGCGGGCGGCCGCGGTCGCGGCCTGGCACGCGGCGCTCGGCGCGAACCGTCCGCAGGGCCGGGCGGCGGTCCACGTGCGCGAGCCGGGGACCGCGTCGCTCACCGGCGGCGGCACGGTCGTGGACATCGTCACCGACGACATGCCCTACCTGGTCGACTCGGTGACGATGGAGCTCAACCGGCACTCGGCGGACGTGCGGCTGATCGTGCACCCGCTGCTGAACGTCCACCGGGACGTGACCGGCATGGCGCAGGGGACCGTGGCCGCCAACCTGGGCGCGGAGCAGCCGCCCGGCAGTGTGCCGGAGTCGTGGATCCACGTGGAGCTCGGCCACCTGACCGAGCGGGACACGCTCGCCGCGGACCTGCGCCGGGTGCTCGACGACCTGCGCGTGGCGATGGAGGACCAGCGGCGCATGCGGGCGGCGGCCCGCGAGCTGGTCGCGGCGCTCACCGAAGCGGGCGGCCCGGAGCAGTCGGAGGCCGGCGAACTGCTGGCCTGGCTGGCGGCCGGCCACTTCATGTTCCTCGGCTACCGCGAATACGGCCTTGCCCGACACGGGCAGGAGCCCGAACTGCGCCCCGTGCCCGGCAGCGGCCTGGGCATCCTCCGGCACGACGGCGCCGACTCGTTCGCGGCCACGCCGCCGGGCGGCCAGCAGGGCGCGCGCGCCGCGCGGCTGCTCGTGCTGGCCAAGTCGAGCACCCGGTCCACCGTGTACCGGCCCAGCTACCTGGACTACGTGGCGGTCCGCAAGTTCGGCCCGGACGGCCAGCCATCCGGGGAGTACCGGTTCCTCGGCCTGTACACGCAGGCCGCCTTCACCGAGTCGATCACCCGTATCCCGGTGCTGCGGCGCAAGCTGGACCGGATGCTTGAGGCGGCCGGGCTGCCCGCGGACAGCCACGACGGGAAGGAGCTCATCGAGCTTCTCGAGGGCTTCCCCCGCGAGGAGCTGTTCGAGATCAGCGTCGAGCAGCTCACCCCGATCGCGCTCGCCGTGCTCCGCCTGGGCGAGCGCAAGCAGGTACGGCTGTTCCTGCGGCCCGACGCCTACGGCAGGTACATGTCGTGCCTGATCTACCTGCCCAGGGACCGGTACACCACGCAGGTCCGGGTACGCGCCATGGAGATCCTGCGCCGGGCGCTGCACGGCGCCTCCGCCGACTACAGCGCGATGGTCGGCAACTCCGCGCTCGCCCGGCTGCATGTCGTGGTGCACGGCGAGCCAGGCCGGCCGCTGCCGGCGGTCGACCCGGCCGCGTTGCAGGCCGAGATCGCGGCCGCGGTCCGCTCCTGGGACGAGGACCTCGCCGCCGAGGCCGAACGTGAGCTCGGCCCCGAGCGCGCCGCGACGGTGCTGCGGGACTGCGCGGCGGGAATCCCCGAGCCGTACAAGTCGGACACGGCGCCCGCCGCGGCGGTCAGCGACCTGGCGGTGGTGCGGCGGCTGCGGGAGCTTTCCCAGCCGTTCGCGCTCCGCCTTTCGATCAATCAGAACGGGCGGTGGCGCCTCCGCGTCTTCCGCCTTTCCCCGATCACGCTGTCGGACGTGCTGCCGCAGCTCCAGCACATGGGCCTGGAAGTCGTCGACGAGCATCCGTACGAGTTCAGCGGGGCCACGGGACCGTTCTGGATATATGACTTCGGGCTGCACCGCCCCGGGGGGGCGTCCGTTCCCCCCGGGGAAACGGACGCGGTCCGCGCCGAGTTCGAGGCGGCCCTTACCGCGCTGTGGAACGACCAGACCGAGGACGACGCGTTCAACGGCCTGGTTCTCGATGCCGGGCTGAACTGGCGCCAGGTCGTGCTGCTGCGCGCGTACGCGCGGTACCTGCGCCAGGTCGGCGTGCGGTTCAGCCAGGACTACCTGCAGCGGGTGCTGCGGTCGAATCCGGCGATCACCAGGCTCCTGGTCCGGCTGTTCGAGTCCCGGTTCGACCCCAGCATGCAGCCCGGCGCGGCCGAACGCTGCGACGCGATCGCCGAGGAGCTGCGCGGCGCGCTTGACGAGGTGGAGAGCCTGGACCACGACCGCATCCTGCGCTCCTACCTGGCCCTCGTCGAGGCGACCCTGCGCACCAACTACTACCAGCGTCGCCCGGGGGGGCAGCCTTCCGGCATGGGCGGCTCCCGCCCTCCCGCGCCCCCCGGCAGCGCGCCCGGTGACGAAGAGCGCCGCCGCATCGGGCGCGCGGAAGAGGCCGGTTACCCGCCTTATCTGACGCTCAAGCTGGCGCCCGAGATGGTGCCGGCCGTCCCGGCCCCGCGGCCGAAGTTCGAGATCTTCGTGTACTCGCCGCGGCTTGAGGCGGTGCACCTGCGGTTCGGCCGGGTCGCGCGCGGCGGGCTGCGCTGGTCCGAGCGCCTGGAGGACTTCCGCACCGAGGTGCTCGGCCTGGTCAAGGCGCAGGAGGTGAAGAACTCGGTCATCGTGCCGTCCGGCGCCAAGGGCGGCTTCGTCTGCAAGCGGCTGCCCGCTGCGGCGGACCGCGAGGCGCAGGCGGCCGAGGTGCTCGCCTGCTACCGCACGTTCATCAGCGCGATGCTGGACATCACCGACAACATCGACGGGGAACGGGTGGTGCCGCCGCCGGACGTGGTCCGCCTCGACGGGGACGACCCCTACCTGGTGGTGGCGGCCGACAAGGGCACCGCGACGTTCTCCGACGTCGCCAACGAGATCGCGGACCGCTACGGGTTCTGGCTCGGCGACGCGTTCGCCTCCGGCGGGTCGGAAGGCTACGACCACAAGAAGATGGGCATCACGGCGCGGGGCGCGTGGGAGTCCGTCCGCTGGCACTTCGCGGCGCTGCGGCTGAACCCGGACACCGACGACTTCACCGTGGCCGGCATCGGCGACATGTCCGGCGACGTGTTCGGCAACGGAATGCTGCTGTCGGAGCACATCAAGCTGGTCGCGGCCTTCGACCACCGGCACATCTTCCTCGACCCGAACCCGGACCCGGCGGTCAGCTTCGCCGAGCGGCGGCGGCTGTTCGGCCTGCCGCGCTCCTCCTGGGCGGACTACGACCCGAGGCTGATCTCGGCTGGCGGCGGCGTCTGGCCGCGGTCGGTGAAGTCCATCCCGCTGTCCGCGCAGGCGCGCGCGGCGCTCGGCCTCGACTCCGGGACGCATCAGCTGTCCCCGGACGAGCTGATCTCCGCGATCTTGAAGGCGCCGGTCGACCTGCTGTGGAACGGCGGGATCGGCACCTATGTCAAGGCGTCGCACGAGACGCACGCCGATGTCGGCGACCGGTCCAACGACGCGGTGCGGGTGGACGCGACCCAGGTGCGCGCCCGGGTCGTCGCCGAGGGCGGCAACCTCGGGCTGACCCAGGCGGCCCGGATCGAGTACGCGCTCGGCGGCGGCCTGATCAACACCGACTTCATCGACAACTCGGCGGGCGTGGACACCTCCGACCACGAGGTCAACATCAAGATCCTGCTGCTTGCCCCCGGGGGCCGGCCCCCCGGTGACCCCGCTGGATCCCCCGCGGGGGCGATCCCCCTGTCACGCGGCGAGCGGGCCCAGCTCCTGCACGAGATGACCGGCGAGGTCGCCGCGCACGTGCTCCGGCACAACGACATGCAGAATATGGCGCTGGCCGTCGCCCGCTACCAGGCACCGCGGATGCTCCACGTGCACGCCCGCTACCTGCGCAGGCTCGTCAGGGACAAGCGGCTGTCGCTGGACGGCGACGTGCTGCCCGGGACCAAGGAGATCGCCGCCAGGCGGTCCGCGGGCACCGGCCTGACCACCCCCGAGCTGGCGCTGCTGCTCGCGCACACCAAGATCGCGGCCGGCCAGGACGTGCTCGCCTCCGGCCTGCCGGACGACCCGTACCTGCGCGCGGCCCTGGCCGACTACTTCCCCGCGCCGCTGCGCGCCCGGTTCGCCAGCCGGATGGACGCGCACCGGCTGCGCCGGGAGATCATCACGACCTCGGTGGTCAACGAGATGGTGGACACCGGGGGAAGCACGTTCCTGTTCCGGATGGGGGAGGAGACCGGCGCTCCGGTGCCGGACATCACCCGCGCCTGGCTGGTCGCCCGGGAGGTCTTCGGCATGCCCGCGTTCTGGCGGCAGGTGGAGGGAACGGCCGGCGAGATCGACGTGGACACGCGGATCGCGCTGGTCCTCGAGGCCCGCAAGCTCATGGAGCGCGCGACCCGGTGGCTGCTGGTGAACCGGCGGCCGCCGTTCGGCATCGCCGAGACGGTGAGCTTCCTGAACGAGGGAGTCGCGACCGTCCGTTCGGCCATACCTAAACTGCTATCCGGGCGTGACCTCGCCGGCTATGAGGAGCGGCGCGCGTCGTTCGCCGCGCGCGGCGTTCCCGCGCAGCTGGCCGACGAGGTGGCGGCCATGGTCCCGTCGTACTCGGCCTTCGACATCGTGCAAAGCGCGGCGGCGTGCGGCCGCGGGGTGGAGGAGACCGCCGCGGTCTACTTCACGGTCGCCGACCGGCTCCAGATCGGGCGGCTGCGGGACCTGATCGTCGCGCTGCCCCGCGAAGACCGCTGGTCGTCCATGGCGCGCTCGGCGCTGCGGGACGACCTGTACGGCGCGCACGCCGCGCTGACCAGGGACGTGCTCGCCGTCGGCGGCGACGGCGCCGCCGCCGAACGGTTCTCGGCATGGCAGGCGCGCAACGCCGCCGCGGTGGAGCGCGCGGCGCGGACGCTCGGCGAGATCTGGGAGAGCGAGCGGTTCACGTTCACCACGCTGTCGGTCGCGACCCGGGTGATCAGGACGCTGGTCGCGCCGGGCGCGCTGCCCGCTCAGGAGGCGTTCGCGTAGCTCAGCCCGCCGCCGATCGCGATGACCTGGATCTTGCCGTTGCCCGTGCCGTCGCCGCCGTCGCCGGAGGGCGGGTCGACCGCGGCGAACGAAAGCAGCTGCTGGGCTTCCAGGCTCACCCGCGGCGCGGTCTTCCCGGGCGGCAGCAGGGGCGCCAGGTAGCCAGGGACCGTGATCGGCGGTCCCGGCTTGACCACGCCCTTGTTGAGCACGGCCGGGACCTCGACGGTGGTGTTCAGGTACATCGCGTAGAACACCAGCGCCCCGCCGTCGGCTGTGCGCAGCGCGAACCTGCCGTAGTGCGAGCCTTCGAGCTCCCACAGGTACACATCGCCCCGCGGCGCCCTCAGGCCGAGCAGCGAGGCCCGCTCGGTGCGATAGAGGCCGGTGGTGAGCGGCCCCCCGGCGACCACCTGGGCCGCGGCGCTGGCAGGACCGTCGTCCACGACGGCGGCCTGCAGCGCGCCGGTGACGTCCGGGCGGGCCAGCAGCGCGGTGTCCGACAACGGCACGACCGGCACGTGCCCGGCGCCGTCGGCGGCCAGCGCCGGGACCGACTCGCCGGGCGGGACCTGGCTGGTACTCGCCAGCTGCCAGCCGCCTGCGGGCCGCGTTTGCTCGAAGAGCATCAGGACGCGGCCGCTGCCGCCCAGGGCTACCCCGGCCGGCCCGCTCATGCCCGTGCCGGCGGGGACGCCGGCCGCGGTGCGCGTCACGTCCGCGACGAACCACCGCGGATACCCCGTCTGCTCCGGCAGGTAGAAGGCGGGCGTCCCGTACCGGTAGCGGGGCAGCGACAGCCGCTCGCGGGAGTCCTGCGCGGACTCGCGGGCGGCGTTCAGCACCGCCCGCTCCACACCCGAGGCGCTGGCGAGGACGAGCGCCTGATCGCCGGCGGCTATGGCCCTGTTCCATGCGGCGGTGTAGGAGCCGAAGACCTGGCGGGCCTGGGCAGCGGTCACCGCGGGCGCGGCGCCCGCGGCTGGCGCGCCCGCGGTCGCCGTGCCCGCGGGCGCCGAGGTGCAGCCCGCGGCGGCCAGCGCCGCCGTCATGACCAGCGCGACGCCGGCGAGCATGCGCGTGCCGTGCTCTGCGTGTGCCACGGATTGGGAGGATACCGGCTGGCGGCCTCTGGGATCGTGGCTCGATACGCTGACTTGCCGTTTCTCGCGTAGTCTTGCCGACATGGCAGCTACCGATCCCGCCGATGAGATATCGGAACTGTCGTCTAAGCTCGACATGATCGAGGCCGTGCTCGACTCCGGCGCGATGCGAACCGAAGCCGCCGAGCTGCGCGAACAGGCCGCCGACCCGGGGCTGTGGGAGGACCAGGCGCGCGCGCAGCAGGTCACCCGGCGGCTTTCCTACCTGGAGGGAGAGCTGGCGCGGCTGGAAAACCTGCGGCAGCGCCTCGCCGACACCGAGACGCTGTTCGAGCTTGCCGACGACGAGCACGACGAGGCTGCCCGGGATGAGGCGGCGCAGGACCTTGCCGGGCTCCGCAAGGAGATCGACCAGCTAGAAGTGCGCACGCTGCTGAGCGGCGAGTACGACAACCGCGAGGCGCTGATCACGATCAACTCACAAGCCGGCGGCGCGGACGCGGAAGACTTCGCGGGGAACCTCCAGCGCATGTACCTGCGCTGGGCGGAACGGCACAAGTACCCGACCGAGATCTACGACGTGTCCTACGGCGAGGCCGGCATCAAGTCCACCACGTTCGCGATCAAGGCGCCGTACGCGTACGGCACGCTGCGGGGCGAGCAGGGTACCCACCGCATGGTCCGCATCTCCAAGTACGACAACCAGGGTCGCAGGCAGACCTCGTTCGCGGGGGTGGACGTGATGCCGGTGGTCGAGCAGACCGACCACGTCGACATCCCCGAGGACGAGATCCGGGTGGACGTGTTCCGTTCTTCCGGGCCGGGCGGCCAGGGCGTCAACACCACCGACTCGGCGGTCCGGATCACCCACCTGCCGACCGGGATCGTGGTGTCCTGCCAGAACGAGCGGAGTCAGATCCAGAACAGGGCGTCGGCGATGGCCGTGCTCCAGGCCAAGCTGCTGGAGCGGCGGCGCCAGCAGGAAGCCGAGGAACTGGCCGCGCTGCGCGGCGACGGCGGCCGCGCCTGGGGCACGCAGATCAGGAACTACGTGCTCTACCCGTACCAGAACGTGAAGGACGTGCGGACCGGCATGGAGACCGGGAACGCGCTGGCGGTGCTGGACGGCGAGATCGACGACTTCATCGACGCGGAGATCCGCTGGCTGCGCCGCGCGGAGAACGGCGGCAGGCAATAGGCGCGGCCGCGTCGCCGCCGCTGACCGTCCCGGTTCCCTGCCTGCCCTAGCCTGTCCCGGCCCGCCCTGTGGCAGGCCCACGCGCCCCCGGGTAGCTCTTTGGCGCCGCGGATCATTGCTGGCCGTGGCGGCCGCGGTTAACGTGTAAACGCCGCTGGCAGGGAGGGGGTGAGCGCATGGTTCCCCGTCGCTGAATCCCGCTCACCTCATCGCCCGGTCGGGTGATTCCTCCCGCGGCGGCGCGCCGCTGAACGATCCTGGCTCGCGCCGCGGTCATTCCGTATATCGAATGGAAGGACGCGTGGCATGGCAGCGGTTGAATCGGTCCGCGACGCCCCGGCCGGGGCGCGCGGCAGGCTACTCGGAGTGACGGGCGTACTCATCCTCGCCGCCGTATTCGTGGCGGGCCTGGCGTGGGCGAAATGGATTCCCTACGCGCAGAAAGCACGTCACCTCGGCACTACGCACGCCTGGTCCGGCGGCACGATGTTCGCCGCTTCCGGCAGGCCGGGAGCGCTGCCGGCATTCTCCGGCGCGTGGCATTTCGCCTGGGCCTATTGCCAGGAAGTGTGGAAGGGCTTCCTGGTCGCGCTCGTGGTGGCCGCGGTCTTCGACGCGCTGGTGCCGCGCTCCTGGCTCGTCAGGGTCATGAACCGGCGGACCCGGCTCGGCCAGGCGGTGACGGGCGCGGCGGCGGCGCTGCCGAGCCTGATGTGCACCTGCTGCGCGTCACCCCTGGCGGTGGGGCTGCGCAAGCGGGGGGCCGGCACCACGGCGAGCCTGGCCTACTGGGTGGGCAACCCCGTGCTCAACCCCGCGGTGCTGGTGTTCCTGTTCCTGGTCGCGCCATGGCAGTTCGGCGTGGTGCGCATCGTCGTCGGCGCCTTGGTGGTCGTCTGCGGGACGATGCTGGTCACGCGTCTGTTCGAGCCGGAGCTGCCGCGAGGCGAACTGCCGCTGCCGCCGGAACTGCGTTCCCCGGAGCCGCCAGACCCGGTGCGGCTCGGCCAGTTCCCGCTCCGCTTCGCCCGTTCGCTGCTCCAGCTCACGGTCGTCCTCGTGCCCGCCTACGCCGTGATGATCTTCGTGCTCGGCTACCTCAGCGGCTGGCTGTCCGACTTCTCCGCCCTCGATGCCAGGCTCGGGATCGCCGCGGTCGTGATCTGCGCGGTGGCGGGCACGCTGCTCGTGATTCCGACCGGGGGCGAGATCCCGGTGGTGCTCGCCCTGACCGCGGCCGGCGTCGGCGCCGGGACGGCGGGCGCGCTGCTGATCACGCTCCCGGCGCTGAGCGTTCCCTCGATGGTCATGGTCGGCCGCGCGCTCTCCTGGCGGGTGACCGCCGCGATGGCTGGCGTGGTCGCCATGGCCGGCCTGGCAGGCGGGCTCCTGCTGTGGGGGCTGCTATGACCCCTGTGGGGCTGCCTATGACCCCTGTGGGGCTGCCACGGCCCTGTGGGGGGCCTGTGGGGCTGCTATGACCCGCCGCGCTTCAGGCCACGCGGGTGGCGACGAGCAGGCTGTCAGGCCACGCGGGTGGCGACGAGCAGGCAGAGGAGCAGGATCAGCGCCACCGCGATGAGCAGTTGCGGGGTGAGGGCACCGGGGCCGTGATGGTGCACCTGCGCACGGGCCGCGCGGCATGCCGGGCAGCGTCCCTCCACCACGGGGCCCGCGCAGTGTGCGCAGATCAGGTGCTCGCAGCTCATCTCGTACCCCTTCCGGTAGCGGTGCCCCGGCGCACTTGGAGTGATCTGGAGCCCTGGCTGCCCGTTTCCCCCTACACTGTTCCCTGGCCAAACCAGGTTACCCGCATCTAGCCAGGCTAGGCCGAAAGAGCCGCCTGGCGGCTGCCTGGCCGCGGGTAGGCCTGTCCCTCCTCGTCGAGATCGTAGTGATGGTCCCGTGATCAACTTTGATAACGTCACCAAGATCTACCCCAATCAAAATCGGGCCGCGCTTGAGAACGTCGACCTCACGGTCAACAAGGGCGAGTTCGTCTTCCTGGTCGGCCCGTCCGGGTCGGGCAAGTCGACATTCCTCAGGCTGATCCTCAAGGAGGAGCGGCCGACCGAGGGACGCATCCACGTCGCAGGCAAGGACCTGGCGCGGCTCAGCAACTGGAAGGTGCCGCACCTGCGCCGCCGGATCGGCTGCGTGTTCCAGGACTTCCGGCTCCTGCCGAACAAGAACGTCTACGAGAACGTTGCGTTCGCCCTTGAGGTGATCGGCAAGCCGCGGCGGTTCATCCGCCGCGTAGTTCCCGAGGTGATCGATCTGGTGGGCCTTGAGGGCAAGCACGACCGCATGCCGGACGAGCTGTCCGGGGGGGAGCAGCAGCGGGTGGCGATGGCCCGGGCGTTCGTCAACCGCCCGATGATCCTGCTGGCCGACGAGCCGACGGGAAATATCGACCCCGCTACCTCGATCGGCATCATGAAGGTGCTCGACCGGATCAACCGGACCGGGACGACGGTCGTCATGGCCACCCACGACGCCGCCATCGTCGATTCGATGCGCAAGCGCGTGATCGAGCTCGAGTACGGCAAGGTGGTCCGCGACCAGGTGCGAGGCGTGTACGGCCAGGCGTACTAGCCCGGCCCTTCCCGCCCTCTGCCCTGATTACCGCCTGCTTACGGCGTGGCGCGCGAGACCACACACCACAACCAAGGGATGAGATAAGGCCTGTATGCGTTCGAACTTCGTGTTCCAGGAGATCTGGGTCGGGCTGCGCCGGAACCTCACCATGACGGTCGCGCTGATCGTGGTGGTGGCGATCAGCCTGTCTCTGCTCGGCACTGGGCTGCTGTTCGTCAAGCAAGTCGACAGGACGCGGACGTACTGGCAGAGCAACGCCGAGATCTCGGTCTACCTGTGCACCGCCAACAGCGCCAACCCGGCCTGCCACGGCGCGGTGACCCCCGCGCAGCAGGCCCAGCTTGAGCAGACGCTGACGTCCATGCCGCAGGTCGAGCACGTCACCTATGTCTCACAGCAGCAGGCGTACGCGCTGTTCAAGCAGGACTTCGCCAACGACCAGGCGTATGTCTCCACCGTCAAGGAATCCGACATGCCGCCGTCGTTCGAGGTCAAGCTGCGCGACCCCGAAGCCGACTACAACGTCGTCGCCAGCGCGGTCACCGGAGCGCCCGGCGTGGACTCGGTCATCGACGAGATGACCATCCTCAACAAGTTCTACCGGCTCCTGGACGGCGCGCGGAACGCCGTGGTGGTCGTGGCGCTCATCCTGATCGTCGCGGCGGTCCTGCTAGTGGCCAATACGATCCGGCTGTCCGCGTTCAACCGGCGGCGGGAGACCGGAATTATGCGGCTGGTTGGCGCGTCTAACTTCTATATCCAGCTGCCGTTCCTGCTCGAGGGCGTGATCGCCGGCCTGCTGGGCTGGGCGCTGGCGACTGGCCTGCTGGTCGGGGTGAAGTCGCTGCTGCTGAACAACCTGCAACAGTACTTCAGCTACAACGTCAGCCTGTCGCTCGGGGACCTGATCGAGGTCATCGTGCTGGCCATGTGCGTCGGAGTGCTGCTGTGCGGCGTAACGTCGTTCCTGACGCTCCGCCGGTACCTGCGTGTCTAGGCGCCGCTAGGCCGGGTTCCGCGGTCGCGGACCTGGGCAGACGGTAGCCGCAAGCTGGCCGACAGGAGAGACGTGGCACGCGAGCAGGGAAACGACAAGGTCATCGCCAGGAACCGGCGCGCCCGGCATGACTACACGATCGAGGACGTCTACGAGGCGGGTATCGCGCTCACAGGTACCGAAGTGAAATCGCTGCGCGCCGGCCGTGCGTCGCTGGCCGACGGGTTCGCGCAGGTCTCGGGCGGGGAAGTCTGGCTGCATAACGTTCACATCCCGGAGTACACGCTGGGTACATGGACTAACCACGTGCCCAGGCGGACCAGGAAGCTCTTGCTGCACAGGGGAGAGATCGAGCGACTGGTCCGCAAGACATCGGAGCAAGGCCTGACCCTTGTGCCGCTGTCGATGTACTTCAAGGACGGCAAAGTCAAAGTGGAGCTCGCACTTGCCCGGGGCAAACGGACTTACGATAAGAGGCAGGACCTGGCCCGGCGAGACGCAGCCAGGGAGGTTGACCGTGCCCTACGGCGACGACGGTGACTCCGGAGGCGGACGGTGACTGCGCGCTCGCGCGAGCGAGGTAGCCATGCCGGGCAGCCCCGGGGGTACAGCCTGCCGCGTCCGCCTGTCCTGCCTCGTCTCCCGCTGCCGGGCGCCGGCGGCAACGGTGCCGCGCGGGTAACCGCCCGCGACGGCGTCCATGGCCCGCAGGGCACGGCGGGCCCGCCGCCCGGCATGCCGGGCGGCCCGGCCCCCCGGCGCCCGGCCGGGCCGCCGCGCTCCGGGGGAAGCCGGCACCGCAAGCCTCCGGCACGCCGTACGCGACTGTCCAGGCGGCAGCGGATGGCCGCCGTCATGGTGGTCGTTGTCGGCCTGCTCACCATCGGCTTCGCCACCGGCTTCGGCGACGAGGCGTCCGCCGAGCCGACGGTCCAGGCGTTCCTGCTCGACTGGCAGCAGGGCAGGTACGCGCAGGCCGCCGCGCTGACCACCGGCGACACCAGGCAGGTCATGGCGCAGCTCGCCGCCGCCTACACCGACCTTGACGCGACCAACACGTTTTTCGCCATGGGGCCGATCGTGCAGCACGGGACCACCGCGGTGGCCGCCTTCAAGGCCACCGTGGACCTGGCTGAGGGCGGCCACCAGTGGACGTATACGGGGCGGTTCTCGCTGACGGCCAGGAACGGGCGGTGGCTCGTCGACTGGGCGCCGGACGTCATCAACCCGCACCTCGCGCCCGGGGACCGGCTCGCGGTGGTGACCACCTTCCCGCCGCGCGCCCAGGTGGAGGACTCGTCCGGCCAGCCGCTGCTGAGGAAGTCGATCGACTACCACGTGGGCGTGTATCCGGGCCGCCTGCCCAACCCGCAGCAGACCGCCGAAGAGTTCAGCGAGATCACCGGGCTCGACGAGCAGCAGGTCCTCGGCCAGATCCGCGCCGCGCCGCCGGGTGAGTTCCTCTCGCTGCTGACGCTCGACCAGGCGTCGTTCAACGAGCTGTGGCCGCGGCTGGAGAAGGTGCCGGGCCTCACCCGCCAGCCGCGTACGGAGCGGTTGTTCGGCTCGCTGGCGGCCGAGGTCGTCGGCCAGGTCGGAACCGAGAACTCCCGGGTGCTGCGGGAGGAGGGGGCCTCCTATCAGCCCGGCGAGACCGTGGGGCTGTCCGGGCTGGAGCAGGCCTACCAGAACACGCTGGCCGGCACGCCCACGACCACGGTCGTCGTGGTGAACGCGGCGGGGCGCACCGTGGCGACGCTGTGGAACTCGCCGGGGCAGGCGGCCACTCCGGTGCGGACCACGATCAGCGGCCGTGACCAGGAGGCTGCCGCGGCGGCCCTGGCGGACGAGCAGAACTCCGGCGAGATCGTCGCCGTCGACGCGCGCAACGGCGACATCCGCGTGCTCGCCTCGCATGAGGCAGGCAGCGTGCGGCTTCCTCCCGGCGGGGTGCTGAACGCCAAGGTGGAGCCCGGCATGGCGTTCAGCATCGTGTCGGCGGCCGCCCTGCTCGGCGTCTACTCCGCGAACACTCCGCTGCCCTGCCAGAACGTCATGACCGTCGGGGGACAGACGTTCACGTACACGACCAGCTCGTCGTCGACGACCTTCGCCGATGACTTCGCGTCGGGCTGCGGCACCGCGTTCGCCAGCATGTCCCGGCGGCTGAGCCCGCAGCAGCTCACGGCGGTGGAGCGGTCCTTCGGCATCGGCGCTCCGTGGAACCTGCGCATGCAGGCGTTCTCCGGGTCGGCCGCCACCGCCTCCAGCGAGGCCGGGGTGGCCGCGCAGGCGGTCGGCACCGGCGGCGTGCTGATGAGCCCGCTGGCCATGGCGATGGTGGCGGCCGAGGTCGACTCCGGCGCCGGGCGCGCTCCGGTGCTCGTCGCGTCCGATCCGGGGTCCGCCTGGCAGGCGCCCCTGTCCGCCGCCAGGCTCGGTGAGCTGCGGCAGCTGATGCGCCAGGCGGTGCGGGCGGGCACCGCGCACGGGGCCGACCTGCCCGGCCAGCAGGTCTACGGTCAGGTCGGCGTCGTCAAGGCGGGTGCGAACGCCTGGCTGGGCTGGTTCGTGGGATACCGGGGCGATATGGCCGTGGCCGTCCTGGAGGCCGGCACGACGCCGGCCCAGGCGCAAGCGGCGGCATCGTCGCTGGCCGGAACCTTCCTGTCGAAGGTTTCCTGACCGCGGCCGGCCCCGCGCCGCCCGCTGCCGCGGTGTGAGATCGCGTCCGCTTGGCGAACATGGGCCGTGGTATGGCACACTGGATGCCGTGACGGCCGAGCTGATTATTATCGGCAGGCGCGTCGGCGGCTGATGCTACCCACCGGCCCGCGGCCGGTTTCGCAGCAGCTCGTGGTGTTTATCCAGGGGGGCAACCCCCCGGAACCCCCGAATGCCGACGCGCAGACCTCTCGCGTTCCGCGAGGGGTCTTTTGTTTTGCGGCAGAGCGTCTGCGCGGCGGCGGCACCCAGACAGAACCGACACCGAAGAAGAAACGGACAGCGGCGATGCTCGACGACCAGTTCCACGTGTACGACACGACCTTGCGCGACGGTGCGCAGCAGGAAGGCCTGAACCTCACGGTTGCCGACAAGCTGGTGATCGCGCGTCACCTCGACCGGCTGGGCGTCGGGTTCATCGAGGGCGGCTGGCCGGGGGCGATCCCGAAGGACACCGAGTTCTTCCGCCGCGCCAGGACCGAACTCGACCTCAGGCACGCCCAGCTCGCCGCGTTCGGCTCGACCCGCAAGGCCGGCATCCCGGCGGCCGACGACCCGCAGGTCGCGGCGCTGCGCGAGTCGGGGGCCCCGGTGGTCACGCTGGTCGCGAAGAGCCATGACCGGCACGTCGAGCTCGCCCTGCGCACCACGCTCGACGAGAACCTGGCGATGATCGCCGATACCGTCCGGCATCTGCGCGCCGAGGGCCAGCGCGTGTTCCTCGACGCGGAGCACTTCTTCGACGGCTACCGGTCCAACCCGGCCTACGCGCTCGAATGCGTCCGCACCGCGGCGGAGGCGGGCGCGGACGTGATCGCGCTGTGCGACACCAACGGCGGCATGATGCCGACCGAACTCGGCGACATCGTCCGCGCGGTCGCTGACCAGACGGGGGCAAGGCTCGGCATCCACTGCCACGACGACACCGCGTGCGGGGTCGCGAACACCCTGGTCGCCGTGGAGGCAGGCGTCACGCACGTGCAGGGCACGGCGAACGGGTACGGGGAGCGGGCCGGGAACGCCAACCTCTTCAGCGTGGTCGCCGGGCTCCAGCTGAAGAAGGGGCTCAAGGTCCTCGGCGGGGACGGGCTCGCCGAGATGACCCGGATCGCGCACGCGATCAGCGAGGTTACGAACATCGCGCCGGACACTCACCAGCCGTACGTGGGGCTGAGCGCGTTCGCGCACAAGGCCGGGCTGCACGCGTCGGCGGTGCGGGTGGACCCCATGCTTTACCAGCACATCGACCCCGCGCTGGTCGGCAACGACATGCGGATGCTCGTCTCGGACATGGCCGGCCGCGCCTCGGTGGAGCTCAAGGGCCGCGAGCTCGGCTATGACCTGTCGGGGAACAGGGAAGCGATCGGGCGGATCACCGGCAAGGTCAAGGAACTGGAGGCGCGCGGCTACTCCTTCGAGGCCGCCGACGCGTCGTTCGAACTGCTGCTCCGGGACGAGCTGGCCGGGGAGCGGCGGCGGCACTTCACCGTCGAGTCCTGGCGGGTGATCGTGGAGCGCCGCGAAGACGGCACGGTCACCAGCGAGGCGACGGTGCGGCTGACCGTCAAGGGAGAGCGGATCCTCGCCGTCGGCGAGGGCAACGGCCCGGTGAACGCGCTTGACAAGGCGCTGCGCTCGGCGCTGGAGCAGATCTTCCCCGAGCTCGCGAACCTGGAGCTCGCCGACTTCAAGGTCCGTATCCTGGAGGGCTCGCACGGCACGGGCGCGGTCACCAGGGTGCTCATCGAGTCCGGCGACGGGGCCGGCGGCACCTGGTCGACGGTGGGCGTGGACGAGAACATCATCGCCGCGTCCTGGCACGCGCTGGAGGAGGCGGTCACCTACGGCCTGCTCCGCGCGGGCCGCGATCCCGACCCGGCCTGAGCCCGGGACGCGCGTCAGGAAACCGCGCGCTGATAGCGGCCGATGAGTTCGCGGAGGTGACCGGCCAGCTCGGGCGGGGAGTCGACCCTGAAGTCGAACCCGAGCAGGCCGAGGTAGACGCTCATCGTCTCCAGGCTGTCCGAGCCCGTTTCCAGCACGCATGTCCCCCCGCTGGCTTCGGTGACGGTTCCGGCGTACGGCCCGATCCGCGCGGCGACCTCCGCCGCGGACGCGGACACGGTCACCCGTGCCCGGTACCGCCACCCAGCGGCCGCCACCCGGCCTGAGACCCAGCCGGCGAGGTCGTCCGAGGGCAGCGGCCGCGGGGCGAACCGGCCGCCGCCGGGCGTCCGGAGGCGGACCCGGTCGACCCGGAACGTCCGCCAGTCACCCCGGCGGATGTCGAATGCCACCAGGTACCAGCGCCGCCCCCAGTTCACCAGCTGGTACGGCTCGGCCTCGCGGTCGCTCGCCGCCCCGTCGTGCGACAGGTAGGAGAACCGGAGCCGCTCCCGGGCCCGGCAGGAGGCCGCGATCGCCGTGAGCACGTCCGGGTCCACCACGGGCCCGGCGGCACCGGGCACGGAGGTGATGACCGACTGCAGCGAGCTCACCCGGGACCGCAGCCGGGGCGGCAGCACCTGTTCGAGTTTGCCGAGCGCCCGGAGCGATGCCTCCCCGATCCCGGCGACCGCTTCGCCGGCCGCGGTCCGCAGCCCGACCGCGACCGCGACGGCTTCCTCGTCGTCCAGCAGCAGCGGCGGCATCGCGGCGCCCGCGCCGAGCCGGTAGCCGCCCGCGGGCCCCCGCGTCGCCAGCACCGGATACCCCAGCTCACGCAGCTTTTCGATGTCATTCCGGACGGTCCGCGGCGACACCCCGAGCCGCTCACCTAGCTCCGCGCCGGTCTGCTCGCCCGGTGCCTGCAGCAGCGAGAGCAGCCGCAGCAGCCGCGCCGATGTCTCCAACACGATCCACAGTCTGCCGCAATATCAGGAACGAAGTCTTCCTAAAAGCCGCCTAGCGTGGGTCACGCAACAAGGCGCGAACAGGAGGAGCACCGATGGACATGAAGCTCGAGCTGGTTGCCGTTCCCGTCTCCGACGTGGACCGCGCGAAGGCGTTCTACACGAGCCAGGCCGGTTTCAACGCCGACCACGACATCACGGTCAGCGACGAGATTCGCTTCGTCCAGCTGACCCCGCCGGGATCGGCGTGCTCGATCGCGATCGGCAAGGGCGTCACCGACGCGGCGCCCGGCAGCGTGAGGGGCCTGCAACTTGTCGTGTCCGACATCGAGGCGGCGCGCAAGGAGCTCGCGGACCGCGGCACCGGGGTCAGCGAGGTCCAGGACTTCCCGTGGGGCAGGTTCGTGTTCTTCGCCGACCCGGACGGGAACAAGTGGGCCGTGCAGCAGATCCCGCCCCGTGGCTGACCGCCTCGTGGCTGACCGCCTCGTGGCTGACCGCCCCGCGGCCGGCCGTCAGCGGCTGGCCACCCGCGGCTGAGCGAGCGCGCGCTGAACCGCGCGACCCTCGGCCGCCAGCTCCTGCTGCGCCGCCACCCGCTGTCGGCGCAGCAGGCCCTCCGGCACCTGGCCGGGATGCAGGCACAGGCGCCGCTCGCCCCTTACGTGGGGCTGTGGACGAGGCTTTCCCGCTTCTCCGCGGACGATCTCTCCCATCTTCTTTCCGAACGGATGGTGGTCCGGGCCCCCGTCATGCGTGCGACCGTGCACGCGGTAGACGCCGCGGACTTCCTGGCCTTCCGGCCGCTGTTCGGCCCGCTGACGGCCGCCGGCCTGCGGGCGAACTATGGCAGGAACCTGACCGGGGTCGACCTGGACGCGCTGGCCGCGCAGGCGGGGGAACTGCTCGGACGGCGCCCGCTCACGCGGGCCGAGCTGGCCAGGGCGCTGGCCGCCCGCTGGCCGGCCGCCGATCCCATGGCGCTGGCGTACGCCGTGACGTACCTGGTTCCCGTCGTCCAGGTCCCGCCGCGCGGCATCTGGGGCAAGTCCGCCCAGTCGACCTGGGCGACCGCCGAATCCTGGCTGCCCGGACAGCCCGCGCCCGCCGACCCGTCGGCATCCGGCCCGGTCTGTCCATGCCCGGTTCACGCCGCCGCGCCGGCCCGCGGGACCGCGCCGGCCGGCCGGCTTGTGCTGCGCTACCTGGCCGCATTCGGGCCGGCCACCGTCGCGGACGCGCAGACCTGGTCCGGCCTGACCCGGCTGCGCGAGGTCACCGACCGGCTGGAGCTGCGCGTCTACCGCGGACCCGACGGCGCCGAACTGCTCGACCTGCCCGAGGCCGTGCTGCCCGATGAGGACGCGCCCGCGCCGCCGCGATTCCTCCCCGAATACGACAACTTGCTGCTCTCGCACGCCGACCGGCGCCGGGTGAACCCGGCCAACCGCCCGGTCCCGCTCTGGCCGGGAAGCGGCGCCACCCAGGGAACGCTCCTCATCGACGGCCTGTGGGACGCCACATGGAAGATCACCCGCGAGGCGCTGACCATCTCCCCGTTCCGCCGCCTCACCGCCGCGGAGCGATCCGCCATCACGGAAGAAGCCGCCAGCCTGCTGGCCTTCACCGCCCCAGCGGCCTCAGACGCCCCCGCCAGAGACATCCGCTTCACCCGCCCGCCCACTGCCCGCGGATGAATGTGGCATCGCCCCATCGCCACCGGATGAATGTGACATCGAGCCGGTAATAGGCGGCTGCCTGTCACATTCACCCGGCCGGCGGCTGGTAGACGAGGCCGGACCGCATGTCGTGGCCTTCCCTCATTCGAATCGTCGGGCAACGTTCATACGGCGTACCCGGCCAGCGGCGGCACGCCAGGCCACACGGCCCGGCCGCAGGCGGCCAAGTGCTCGCGAGGTAGCGCACCCGATCCGGGTCGCGTGCCTGGCCGTCCCGGGCGATGACGTCGGCTCATGCCGGGCCGTTCCCGGTGACGTAGCGCTGCCCGGCGCCATAGTTCCGGGTCAGCCTGACCAGGTCCCGCGTCGGCGGCGATGCTGGGGGTAGGGCGACCGTCGGCGAGGTAGCCGGTCAGGTGCGGAAGAACGATGGTGGTGGGATGGTGGCCGCGAGACAGCCGGCCGCTGTCTGGGTGACAGTGATGCCGCCTTCCGCGACGGCATCGAGCGCGGCGCCTGCCACCGGTGGCAGGGTGGTGTGCCGGGGGTCCGCCCGCGGTAGCGTCCGCATCAGGTGGTCAGCTAGTGCGGCGGCCACCGGGGAGTCGCGGTCCGTCAGGACCGATCCGGCCATGACGACCGGAATGGGTGCGTCCGTGCCGTCAAGACCGGCGTGCCGGGCCGCTATCTCCGCGTAGCAGGCGAGCCTGCGCCCCTGCTCGTTCACTATGTCCACGGCCACGGGATCCCCTCGTTTGGCGGCGTCCGTGACAACGCGAGCTGCCCTGGCCATGTCGGCCGTCCCCGCGGGGTTCTGGCGGCGGGTGAACCAGCGGTTAAGTTCGGAGAGGTTCGCCAGTCCGTAGAAGTCCAGCAGGGCAGGGCCGAGGGCGGTTTCCGGCGCGGCGCCCAGGTGCGCCAGGTAGACCGCTTTGAACGACTCTGACACGAGGCCGATCGCGCCCATCGCATGCTGCCCCCACCAGCCCATGTCCCACATCGCGCCATCCGGCCCTCGTGCCGCGATCGCGGCGGCCGTGCCGGCGTTCACGGCGACACCCACGCCGGACGGTTCGCCGCAGCGTATGGCGGCGTATCCGTCGTTGAGGACGGAACGAGCCAGCCCCGGCCACTCCCGGGACAGCGCCGCATCCCAGAACTGCCTGTCCTCTGGCCAGTCGATTCCGGCCAGCCGGAACGCGGCGGAAGCTACATCCGATCTGGTGGCTCCAGCGTCGGCGAGTGCCGCGTCAGCGGCACTGAGCACGGTGGCGACGGCTTCCGCCTCATCCTCGACCCCGTAGATGTCACCGCAGCCCGACCGGGCCGCTCCCACCACCCTGCCGGAGGCGAGGCACGCGAGCACCGCCGTCTTGCTGTTCCCGGCGTCTATCCCTAGGTAAATAGGGGTCATGTCAGTGGAGCAGCCGGGCGGGCAGCCACCTGGCCTGAGCGGCGGACATCTCGTCGTAGAGCGCCTCGGCGATGGTCAGCGAGGGAACGAGGGGATGCGCGACCATGGCGCGTACCGCGTCGTCCCGGCTCCCGTCCCACCCCGCCTTCGCGGCGAGCACCTGGTATTCGGCGAGCTGCTGGGTGATGCCGAGCACCGAATGCGGTAGCGGGCGCTGCTGCTCGGGGTGGAAGCCCTTCGCGTCAACGGTTCCCCACACCTCGACGACGACCGATTCGTCGAATCCGGGAAGCACTCCGCCCTCGTTCGGGACATTGAAGGGCAGCCGCGCACCGGTGTCGTTGTAGTAGGCGCTCATCGCCTCGATCGCCAGCTCAAGCTCATGAATGCCGCCCCGGGAGCGCGCCGGGTCCAGCCGGGGCGCCGGGCTGTCCGCCTGCTCGGCGTAGTGCGACCAGTAGCCGTCCAGCGAACTCATGATCACTTCGGAGCGAGTCTGCCTGGCCAGCTGCTGCTCTCGTAGCAACTCATCGCGGAAGTAGAAGTAGTTGAAGTAATCCGATGGTATCGAGCCGAGCGCGACGGCCAGGTGCAGTGCGCGGTGTCCATTGACGTCGGTCACCGGCTGGCCGCGCAGTTCCTCCCAGCGCTCGCGGAGTACCTCGATGGCGTCCCGTCCGTCGTAGGTTGCCTCATTGGACCAGATGTTGTGGTTCACGCCCGTCATGTTCGCCTTCAGCTTCTCCGGGTCCAGCCCGGCGGCCTTGGCGACGACCGGCGGGAACACGATCGGGCCTTCGCAGAAGGAGACGATGGGGATGCCGGTGTTGTCGGCCACCACCTGGGACACGATGTTAACGGGATTCGTGTAGTTGAAGATCCGCGCCCGTGGCGCGACATCGGCTAGGTTGGCGCATAGCTCGTGCATGACGTGCGCGGATCGCAGCGACATCATGAGCCCGCCCGGGCCCTGCGTCTCCTGCCCGATCACGCCGTACTTCAGCGGGATCCGCTCGTCGAGAGCCCGTGCTTGGAAGCCACCCGGCCGGAAGCTGGACAGCACGGCATCGACATCGGCGAGCCCGCGCCGCATGTCCGTCGTGGCGGTCACCGTGATGTCCAGCCCGGCCGCCCTGGCCATCTGCGTCGCCATCCGGCGGGTGAGTTCCAGGTGGTCCGCGTCAAGGTCGATGAGGACGAACTCCGAACCGTCGAACTCGGCCCCGTGGTGGATGAACGACGCCATGGTGCCGGGGGCACGGGATGATCCGCCGCCCAGGTACGCGATCTTTATGCGAGCCATTGTGTCTCCTCCGGGTGGTGGATAGCCTCAGTCGGCTGGTGGCCGTTGAGTTCGCTAGCGGCGGCCTCGTCCACGAACAGCAGCGGACGTGCGCACTCGGCCAGAATGGTGGCCGGCCACTCGGGCCGGTAGCTGTCGGCTTCGGCGACGTGGCGGACCGTGCGGGCCTTCAGTTCTCCGTGTGCCACCATCACGACCTGCTTCGAGTGCTCGCGGATGGTGCCTATCCCGACCGTCACCCCGTAACGCGGGACCCGCTCGACCCGCCTGCCGAAGCTGGGAAAGGTACTGAGGTTGTCCCGCCGGGTCTGTTCTGCCAGCCGGACGATCCGGGTGCCCGTGTCCCTGCCGGTACCGGGCGGGTTGAATGCCACATGCCCATCGCTGGCCCCGCTGGCGAGGATGAACAGGTCGATGCCGCCTTGATCGGCGATCATCCGGTCGTAATCTCCGGGGGCAGCCGGGTCCGGCACCCAGTACCGGCCGGAGCTGATCCCCCGGCCGGTACCAGCGGCCGCGTTCAGCCGGTCCACGATCTCGGCCCGGCCGAATCGCAGGCAACTGTGCGGGACCGCGGGATCGATCCGGCGCATCGCGCCAGTATTCTCGTCACGCTCGACATACTCATCCATCATGACGATCACGAGGCCAGTCAGGTCAACGTTCCGCGCGGCGACCTCGCGGGCCAGGGCCACGTAAGTGCTGCGCGGACTCCGCCCGCTCGGGCAGCCGAGGAGGAACGGGCGCCTGGCGTCTGCTGCCTCCGTGAGCCGGTCCGCGATCAGCGCCGCGAGAGTACGCCCCAGCGCCTCCGGCCCGTCGAACACTGTTGGCTGCACCCGCATGCATCACTCCGCCTCGAATCGATACCAAGTAAGCCATAGAACCATAACTGGTCTGACTGGTTTGGTCAATGAGTGCCGGATAGCACGCTGGTTATGCGTCGCGGGACGGGCTCGCTACGCTCGCCGGAACAGATCCGCCTGGAAGCGGTATGCGTCCGCGCGGTACGACATGGTGCCCGCCAGGATGGGGCTGCCGTCGGTGAGGTAGGTGAGCTCCTCGCCGATCAGGATGGGCGAGCCCGGCTGGATACGCAGCAGGTCCGCGAGGGGCTGGCTGCACGCGTCCGCGCGGAGGGTATAAGAGCTGCGCTCGATCCGCACGTCGGACAGCTCTTCTATGGTTTCGTACAGCGAGCGGTCGGTCATGTCGGTGCCGGCCAGCAGCGGCACCTTGGCCAGCACGACGATGCTTACGTCAACACAGACCGGAACTCCGTCGAGCGTGCGCAGCCGGGACAGTTCGAGCACACTCGCCGCGGGCGCGATCCGCAGCTTACCGGCCTCCTCGAAGGTGGCCGGGCGTTCCCGTGCGCCGAGTACCTTGGCGCCGGGCACGAGCCCGCGTGCCCTCGCCATCTCCGAGAAGCTCTGGAGGGTGCTCGGCGGCTCCCCGACCACGTGCAGCGGCACGAACCAGCCCCGCTTTGGCGAGCGGTCAAGAACGCCTTTGTCCTCGAGCAGATCAAGCGCCTTGCGCAGGGTGGACCTGCTCACGCCGATTCTGGCCGCCAGCTCGCGCTCGCCAGGCAGTCGGCTTCCCGGCGGGAAAGAGCTGCGGCGCAGCATCTCACTGAGCTTTCGATAGGCCTCCGCGACCGCGATAGCGCCCCCCGCGTCAGGCTGTGACATGGCTGGACGATACCAGTTGGCACTGTTCATTACCAAGTTGAACCAACTCTCATTCAGTGCGACTACTGGACTATCTGGTATGCATGGGCTTAGACTGCCGGCAACCTCAACAGAGCGGAACCTAACCGTGGGGAGAAGCGGATGCGATGGCGTAAGACTTCGTTCATGAGCGGCTCATTGGCCGCGATCGCCGCCACCGCATGCCTGGCGGTATCGGCATGCACTCCGGGCGCGGCCGGTAACACGGCCGCGAGTAGTACTCCGTCCGGCGCGGTGAGCACCGACCCGGCCACGCTTGGCCACGTCACCCTGCGCCTTCTCGACTATTTCACCGGCGGCGTGGACAACACCTGGATGAACGACGTGATCGCCGCGTTCGAGAAGAAGTACCCGAACATATCGGTCCAGCGGCAGTCGATCACCTGGACCGACCTGATGCAGGAACTCCCCCTCAAGCTGAGGTCTCCGAACCCGCCGGACATCGTGCCGCCCAACAACGGCTGGCAGTCGCTCGGCACGCTTGTTCAAGGCGGTCTGGTGGACAACCTGGATGCTTACGCCGCAGCGTACGGGTGGAACAAGAACGTGCCAACGTCCATCCTGCGTGAGCAGGAGTTCTCGGCCGACGGCCAGCGGATGGGTACGGGAGTCCTGTTCGGGATGCCAGTGGCGTTGTCATCGATGATCGAGGTCTACTACAACCGCTCGCTGCTGCACCGCCTCGGGCTGAGCGTGCCTACCACGTACACTGCCTTCGTCAACGACCTCGCAAAGGCAAAGCATGCCGGTATCACCCCGATCGCTTTCGGCAACCAAGGGCAGAGCGGCATCACCCAGCCGCTGTACAGCGTCATGGACGCGCTCGGCAACCAGTCGGTTATCACGAACTTCATCTACTCCCTGGGCCAGAACTCGCTCGAAAGCCAGGCGTCCGGATTCCCGCAGGCCGTCGCGGCGATGAAAGACTGGGCGGCTAAGGGCTACTTCACCAACCAGTTCGCCGGCGTTCCCGAGACAGATGCCGAAACGCAGTTCATCCAGGGTAAGGGGCTCTTCCACTTTGACTACTCCGGCTCGCTGCCGTTCACGTCACCGGCACAGGCCAAGGGCTTCGGCTCGTTCGTCCTGCCGCGCAACGACGGCAAGCCGCCTGTCGCAACTTTGTCGGCGGCGACGGAACTGTGCGTGTCGTCCCAGTCAAAGCACGTCGCCGCGGCGGCCGCGTTCCTGAACTTCGCCGCCAGCCCGGCCGCCGCGCAGATCGCGGTGAGCCTCGGAACCGACCCCATGCTCGCGCCCGGCGTGACGCTGCCGACCAGCAACCCGGAGTTCGCTGACGAGGTGGCCAACGCCAACCTGGTCACCGCGCACAATTCCTCGGTGCCGTACCTCGACTGGGCCACTCCGACCCTTTTTAACACCATCACCGTGCAGATGTCGGAAGTGCTCGGCGGAAAGACTAGCGTCAGCGCCGCGATCAGCGCCGTGCAGGCTGACGACACTAAGTTCCGCGCTCAGCTAGGCAAGTAACCCTACGTTGACTTCTACAGCCAGGAGGCGGCCGGCCGTGAACCCGACGCTGACTCGCAACCCGGAGCGGCTGGAAACGGGGCAGCCGGCCGTCGGCCGCGAGCGCAAGCGCAGACGCAGCCCTGGGGTCGGGTCCGGGCGCCGCCCCTGGCTCGGGCTGCTCTATCTCGCACCCGGCCTGATCCTCTACGCGCTCGTCGTCATCGTGCCGGTAGGCCAGGGCGTCTGGCTGTCGTTCTTCCACTGGAACGGCGTGACAGCCGCCACCTGGGCCGGGCTGTCCAATTACACGGGCTTCCTGAGCGACCCCACGCTTCGCGCGGCGGTCGAGCATACGCTGTACTTCATCCTCTTCTACTCCGTGCTGCCGATCGCGCTCGGGCTGCTGAGCGCGGCACTCACCTCGTACAAGGGCGTCCGCGGAGCGGGCATCTTCCGCGCGGTGATCTTCATGCCCCAGGTGATAACACCCGCTGTCATCGCGGTCGTCTGGCAGCGGATCTACGAACCGGGCGGGCCGGTCAACGACCTGCTGGCCCTGCTGGGCCTTGGCGGGATCACCCGCGGCTGGCTGGGCGACTTCACCTGGGCGCTGCCCGCGCTCGGCCTGGCCGGAACCTGGGCATCCTTTGGCCTGTGCATGGTGATGTTCGTCTCGAGCATGCAGGCGATACCG
>Ga0209061_1002043_pt1 | contig 28291 bp, 27 predicted proteins | sample Coa_R1_10_FD_187157 | JGI IMG/M metagenome (GOLD analysis project Ga0209061, IMG submission 187157) | Surface soil microbial communities from Centralia Pennsylvania, which are recovering from an underground coalmine fire - Coalmine... | ecosystem: Environmental > Terrestrial > Soil >... | reverse complement strand
CCTCCCGACCCGGCTCCCTAGTAGCCGCCGGAGTAGCCGCCGCCGGCGGCGAGCTTCTTCTTGATCACCTTGCCGCTGGGCGAGAGCACGTACCAGAGGCCGCCGTTCAGGTTCAGCGCCTGCCCCTTGGCCTCGCCGGGCTTCGTGTCGGCGATGTAGGTGTAGAGCGGCCAGTGGTTGTACGTGACCACGCGCCCGCCGCTCGGGTCCTTGACCGTACCGAGCAGCGACTTGCGGGCGGCGCCGCCGGCCGTCGGCTTCTGCCCCGCCTTCAGCTTCAGGGGCGGCCAGACCTTCGCGCAGGTGGCCACGCACGTGACCCGCTTCCGCTTGTCGGGAGCGAACATGTAGAGCGTGAAGCCGCGGGCGTTGACGAGCACGGTGCCGAGACCCTTGATCTTGCGCGTCTGCACGGTCGCACGCTTGAGGACATGCTGCGCGCCGGCCACCCCGCTGCTCGCGGCCTGCGAGCGGGACGAGCCGCCGCAGCCCGCCGCCACGAGGGCGAGAGCAGCGCAGCCGGCACAGAGGAAGCTGAGCTTGCGCACCTGGACGGAGATGGTGTCACCGCTGCAGGCGGAGCGGAAACCCAGCCGCCGCCCTTCCAACACCAGATCCCCCGGATGGGGGACGCCGGCGCGCCGCCCCGGGGAGAAGATGATGCGACTTCGCGCTCGGGGCTGACGGCAATCACTCTGCAGCGGAGTTTCGGAAGCGGCGGGACAGCCCGCCGCTTTTCGCGTCTGCGCTCAGCCGGCCAGCAGGACGCCGTCTTCCCGCGCCGGTAGGAGCCGCTCAGCCTCCTCCGCGGGCACCGGCCGGCCGAACAGGTAGCCCTGCCCGAGCCGGCAGCCGAGCTGCCGCAGGCGCTCCGCCTGCGCCGGGTGCTCGATCCCCTCGCCCACGGCAGCGAGGCCGAGCGAGTCGCCCAGACGCAGGATCGCGTCCACGAACGCCTCGTCGGCCGCCTCGCCGACGAGCTTGTCGACGAACGGCTTGGGGATCTTCAGCGAGCCGATCGGGAACTCCGCCAGCCGGCTGAGCGACGAGTAGCCGGTGCCGAAATCGTCGATCGTCAGACCCACTCCCAGCTCGCGCAGGCGGCGCATCGTCGTCAGCGCGCCGTCGCTGCCCTGGACCACGCCCGACTCGGTCACCTCCACCACGAGGCGGCGCGGCTCGATCGCGAACCGCTGCAGGGTCTCTGCGAGCGTCTCGACGAGCCGCTCGTCGGCGAGCTCGGCCGGGGCCAGGTTGAGCCAGATCGTCAGCCGCTCGGGCCAGCGGCACGCGGCCTCGAGCGCCTGCTGCAAGACGAGACGGCCGAGCTCGACGCTCAACCCCGTCTCCTCGACCAGCGGCAGGAACTCGGCCGCCGCGAGCAGGCCGCGGCTCGGATGCAGCCAGCGAGCGAGGACCTCGAAGCCCTCGATTCGCCCGTCGTCGAGCCGCACCACCGGCTGGAAGTGGACGACGATCTCGCGCCGCTCGAGCGCCGCCTCGAGCTCGAGCACGAGCTGGCGCTGCGCGAGCAGCTTCTCGTGCAGCTCCGCCTCGTAGAGGGTGTAGCCGCACTCCGAGCGCTTGCTGCTGTACATGGCGACGTCGGCGTTGCGCAGCAGGTCCTCGGCGCTCGCGCAGACACCGCTGGCGACGGCGACGCCCAGGCTCGCCCGGCAGGCGACCCTGCCGCACGAGAGCGCGTAGGTGCCCCGGAGCGCAAGGGCCAGCCGTCGCGCCGTGGCGAGTGCCGCCTCCACGTCCGCCTCCCGCACGAGCAGGGCGAACTCGTCGCCGCCGATCCGGGCGGCCAGGTCGGGCGCGCGCCGGGCCCCCTCGAGACGGCGGGCGAACTCGACCAAGAGCTCGTCCCCCGCGGCGTGGCCCCAGGTGTCGTTCACCGTCTTGAACCGGTCGAGGTCGAGATAGACGACGGCGACCGGGCCCGCGCCGCACGCAAGCTCGTGCTCCAGCGCCTCGAGCAGGTGACGGCGGTTCGGCAGTCCGGTCAGCGGGTCGTGGTAGGCCTGGTGGCGGAGCTGCTCCTTCAGCTCGGTGACCTGCGCCAGCGAGTGTTCCAGCCGGCCGTTCTCGAGCAGGATGCTCGTGTGCCCGGCGAACGTCTCGAACAGCTCGACGTCGGGTTCGCCGAACGTGCTCACGTCGCCTGCCCGCTCGCCGACGACGAGCAGCCCGAACGTCCGGTCCTCGCCGCGCAGCGGTCCGACGATCGCGTCCTCGAGGCCGCGCGAGCGCAGGAAGGCGTCGAGGGGATGCTCGGCCCGACGGCGGCTGAGCAGCGTGGCGCCCGCGCCGGAGGCGACCTGCGAGAGGGCGGCCGCGTCCTCCGGAGCGAGCCCCTCCTCGGGGTGCATCAGCAGCTCGCCGTCGCCGCCGCTGACGCTGCGGAGGGGCGGCTCGCCCTCGCCGACCGGCAGGAGCAGGATCTCGGCGTACTCGGCGCGAAGCAGGCGGCGGGCGGCCACCAGCAGCTGGCCGACGGCGAGGCCGAACTCGGGCGCGCCCTGGGTGGCGCGCATCGACTCGTACAGGAACTCGACCTGCTCGCGCTGCTCGCGCTGCTCCATGTAGCCGCGGAAGAAGAACGCGCAGGCGGCGATCGGGACGACGAGCAGCACGACCGCCAGCGGCCGCACCTCGAGCAGCTCGATCACCGCCAGGCCCAGCGAGGCGGTCGCCAGCGCGCCGACGGTCGAGACGGCGAGCGTGCGCACGAGCTGGGGGGCCCGCAGGCGCTCCTCGGCCACGGCGATCACCGCCGAGACGAGCAAGACGCCGACCACGTGGGCGGTGGCGCAGGCGAGCAGGGCGATCGCCCACAGGCGCGGGGCCCCGTCGGCGGGCGAGGCCAGGGAACGGAAGACGAGCAGGGCGATCCCGCTGCACAGCGGCAGCTCCGCGAGGTTGAAGGCCAGCTTGACGAGCTGGCGCTGGCTGCGCCAGCGGTTGACCACGAGAGCGACGGCCGTGCCCGCGAGCTGTCCGGCGAGGAGCGCGGCCGGGGTAGCCGCGAGCAACCCGAAGGTCAGGCCGATCTCGGTCAGCGAGAGCGTGTGCGTCTGCTTGCGGAACTGGAGGTGGACGACGAAGACCTCGGCCAGGTAGAAGGCGACGGCGAGCTCCCACCAGGCGAGGCGCGGAGCCGAGGTGAAGCGCGGCGTCCCGAAGCTCCCGACGGCGAGCGCCCAGACGAGCGCGCAGGCGAGGGCGAGGACGCCGTTGAACGCCCAGACGCGGGCCGGCGCGTCGAACGCGTCGCGCACCGCGAGCGCGAGCGCACGGACGCGCGCAGCGACGGCCGGACGGGTGGGGGCGAGCGGCCCCGCCGCGCCCACCAGCCGCTCCAGCGGAGGTTCAGCTCCAGCCTGCATCCAGCCAGTCCGCATCCGACCAGCTCGAGCCGCTCCAGCTCGAGCCGCTCCACGAGCTGCCCGACCAGCCCGAGCCGCTCCACGGGCTCCCCGACCGGCCCGAGCCGCTCGCCGAGTCGCCGGCCGGAGCGCTCCAGCGCCAGGGGCCTCCCGGCCGGCCTGCGCCCGCCGCCTGCGCCGCGCCGAGCGGCAAGGGCAGCGGCGCGGCGAACAGCCTGGCCAGGTCGAGCTCGCCGCAGCCCTGCTGCTTCCAGTCGAAGGAGCGGAGCCGGTCGCAGCTCGAATCGAGCATCGCCTTGACCTGATCGGGCGTCAGGGCGGGGTAGCGCTGCAGGAGGTCGGCGACGGCGCCCGAGACGAAGGCCGTCGCCTCCGAGGTGCCGCTGCCGCGGAGGTAGCTCGTGCCGAGCACGCTGCCCGGATCGTTCTCGGCGACGTACGAGCCGGGAACCAGCAGGCCCTGCAGGTGCGTGCCCGGAGCGACGAGGTCGGGTGCGCGGCAGGCGCTGCTGCAGCTCGCCGCGGTCGCCGAGAAGGGCGCCACCTCGTCGTCCCAGGGCGTCGCCGTGCCCATCGTGTCGGCGGCCCCGACCGCGATGATCTGCGGGTCGTACGCGGGGTCGGCGAGACCCTGCGCCCAGGCGCCCTTCTGGTAGCCGGAGTTGCCGGCCGACGCGACGACGACGATGCCCGCCTGCCAGGCCCGCTCGACCGCCTGGGCCAGCGGGTCGGTCTCGTAGGGCTGGCTCGGCTCGCTGCCGTAGGAGAGGTTGAGGACGCGGATGTCGAGCCCGTCGTCGTGCCGGTGCTGTACGACCCAGTCGACGGCCGCGACGACCTGGCTCACCGCGACGGACCCGTCGGCGGCGCCGACCTTGACCGAGACGATGCGAGCGCCGGGCGCGACCCCGCGGTAGCCCCCGGGCTGCCCGGCGGCGGCGGCGATCAGACCGGCCATGAAGGTGCCGTGTCCGTTTCCGTCCAGGTTGCGGAGGCTCGGGTCCTGCGCCTCGGACGACAGGTCGGGCCCGTAGACGACCTTGCCGGGCGCGGCGAGGCCGGCGACCGGCGACACGCCGGTGTCGATCACGGCCACGTCGACGCCCTTGCCGGTGTAGCCCGCCCGCCACCAGTCCTGCACGCCGGCCGCCGCTTCGACGTTCTGCAGCGAGTACGGGTCGGCCGCGGGGTCGTAGGCCGTCGCCCCCCAGGAGGCGCCGGCCCGGACGAGCCCCCAGGCGAGCAGGCACGCGAGCGCGAGCAGCGTCGCCTGCCAGAGCCGCAACCGGAACGTGCCCCGCTCGACGAGGTCCGCCCCCACGTTCACCTCCTTCGCCGCGACGGCTCGAAGCCGCAGAGTCCGCCGCGCTCGATGCCGCAACCAGTGGCCGGACGGTAGGCCGGATGCCGCGGGCGAGCCTCCCGCGAACGGGGGAGCCGATTCGCTCGGTCGAGGGATTTGGACCCTCGTTCGGCGCGCCGCCCGGCCGCCGCGCAGCCTACGATCGTCGCGTGCCTCGAGCCCGCCTCTTCGACCTCTCCGGCCGCAGCGCGCTCGTCAGCGGCTGCGGCAGCCCGCACGGGATCGGCTTCGCCTACGCGCGGACGCTGGCCAGCCTCGGAGCCCGGGTCGCGATCACCTCCACGACCGAACGCATCCACGAGCGAGCCCGGGAGCTGCGCCGGATCGACGCGGGCGCGAGCGGCCACGTCGCCGACCTGACGAACCGCAGCGAGGCGGCGGCGCTCGCCGAGGAGGTCGGCCCGCTGGCGATCCTCGTCAATGCGGCCGGCATGACCCAGACCGGCGCCGAGCCGGTGGCTGCCCCCGTTCTCGAGCTGTCGCCGCAGGAGCTGCGCCGCCAGCTCGCGATCACCTTCGAGACCGCCTTCAACCTGACGCAGGCGGTGCTGCCGGCGATGGTGGCCGCGGGCCACGGCCGCGTCGTGATGATCTCCTCCGTCACCGGCCCCCTCGTCAGCGCGCCCGGCTCGGGCGCCTACGCCGCCGCCAAGGGCGCGCTCGACGGGCTGATGCGCACCCTCGCCCTCGAGCACGGGCGCGACGGGATCACCGTCAACTCGGTCTCCCCGGGCTGGATCGCCACCGCCTCCTCCGAGCCGGACGAGCTCGAGGCCGCCCGGCACACGCCGCTGGGGCGGCCGGGGACGCCCGACGAGGTGGCCGCCCTCGTCGCCTTCCTCGCGAGCGACGAGGCGAGCTACGTGACCGGCAGCGCGCTGGTGGTGGACGGCGGCAACACCATCCAGGAGCCGCACGGCATCGACCTCTACGGGGACGGGAGGGCGTGAGCTCGGTCCTCGAGGCCGCGCCGCCGCGCTTCACGGCCGAGGAGGCGGCCCGGATCGCGGCCGAGGCGTTCGGGCTGCACGGGCAGGCCCGTCCACTCGGCAGCGAGCGCGACCAAGCCTTCCTGATCGACGACGGCGCCGCCGGAGCGGTGCTCAAGATCTCGAACAGCGGCGAGGACGAGGCCGCGCTCGAGCTCGAGGAGGCGGCGATCGCCCACGTCGCGGCCGTCGACCCGGCGCTGCCCGTGGCCCGGCCGCTCGCCCCCCGGGCCACGGCCGCCGGCCACTACGTGCGGCTGTTCGAGCGCCTGCGGGGACGGACGGGCGGCCCGGACCTCGCCGACGACGCCGTCCGGGAGCTCACGGCAACCCAGGCTCGCCTCTGTCTCGCGCTCCGCTCGTTCTTCCATCCCGCCGCCGGCCGCGAGCTCCTCTGGAACCTGCGCGCCGCCCCCCGCCTGCGGCCGCTGCTCGCCGAGATCCCGCAGGCCGAGCGGCGGGCGCTCGTCGGCCGTACGCTCGATCGCTTCGAGGAGCGCGTGCTCCCCGCCTGGCCGCGGCTGCGCGCCCAGGTGGTGCACGGGGACTTCAACCTCGACAACCTCCTGCTCGACGAGCGCGGCCGGGTAGCCGGGATCGTCGACTTCGGCGACTGCGGCCACAGCGCCCTCGCCGCCGACCTGGCCGTCTCGCTCGCCTCGCTGCTGCGCGGCCGGCCGGCGGGCGACGTCTTCCGGGTCGCCCGGCTGGCGCTCGACGGCTTCGCCTCGCACCTGCCGCTCGAGCCGCTCGAGCTCGAGCTGCTCGGCGACCTCGTGGCGGCCCGCCTGGCGACGATCGTCACGATCAGCGCCTGGCGCGTCCGCCGCTTTCCCGAGAACGCCGCCTACATCGCGGCCTGGGACGACGACTCCTGGCCGCTGCTCGAGCTGCTCGACGGCCTCGGGCCGCAGACCGTGGCCGGCGAGCTCGGCGCGCCGCGGCAGCCCGCGCCGAGCCGCGAGCTCGCCCGGCGGCGGGCGGCGGCGCTCGGGGGGCTGCTGACGCCGCTCACCTACAGCCGGCCGGTGCACGCCGTGCGGGCCGAGGGCGTCTGGATCGAGGAGGCGGACGGCACACGGCTGCTCGACGCCTACAACAACGTGCCCTGCGTCGGCCATTGCCACCCCCGGGTGGTCGACGCGGTCGCCCGCTGCACCCGCCGGCTGGCGACGAACGCGCGCTACCTGTACGAGCCGCTCGTCGAGCTGGCCGAGCGGCTGCTGGCGAGCTTTCCGGCCGAGGCGGGCCTCGACACCGTGCTCCTGCTCAACTCCGGCAGCGAGGCGAACGACCTCGCCTGGCGGCTCGCCGCCGGCGTCACGGGCCGCAGCGGGGCGATCGTGACCGAGCACGCCTACCACGGCGTTACCGAGGCGACGACCGCCCTCTCGCCCGAGGACTGGCCGGCCGGCGTCCGCCTGCCGCAGGTGGCCCGCATCCCGCCGCCCGGCAGCGGAGCCGACCTCGCCGCCGCGCTCGAGACGGCGCTGGCCGAGCTCGGCGACGGCCTCGCCGCCACCTTCCTCGACGGGTCGCTGATGAGCGACGGCATCTACACGCCCTCGACGCAGGAGCTGCGCCTGCTCGCCGAGCGGACTCGGGCGGCGGGCGGGCTGTACGTGGCGGACGAGGTGCAGGCGGGGCACGGCCGCACGGGCTCGCTCTGGTCGTTCACCCGCCACGGCGTCACCCCCGACGTGGTGACGCTCGGCAAGCCGATGGGGAACGGCTACCCGGTCGCCGCCCTCGTCACCCGGCGCGAGCTCGCCGAGCGCTTCCCGTACGCCGGCAGCACGTTCAGCACCTTCGGCGGGAACCCGGTCGCGGCGAGCGCGGCCCTGGCCGTGCTCGCCGTGCTCGAGGACGAGCGGCTGCCGGCCCGTGCCGCCACGGTCGGCGAGCGCCTGCGGCAGGCGATCGCCGGGCTCGGGGCGAGCGAGATCGTCGAGGTGCGGGGGGCCGGCTTGCTCGCCGGCGTCGAGCTGACCAGCGCCCGCCTGGCCGGGCGAGTCGTCGACGGGCTGCGCGAGGCGGGCGTCCTCGTCGGGCGCACCGGCGCGCGCGGCGACGTCCTCAAGATCCGGCCGCCGCTCGTGTTCGGCGAGGAGCACGCCGACCTCCTCGTCTCGGCGCTGGAGCGGGTCCTGCGCTCGGCGAGGGCGCGTGGCTGACGGCGCGACCGCGAAGTCGTATCGTGCGGACGCCATGGCGGTCGAGCACAGCGACGCGGAGCTCGTCTCGCGCTGCCGCGCAGGCGAGGCGGGCGCCTGGGAGGCGTTCGTCGAGCGGTTCTCGCGCTACGTGTACGCGATCTGCAGCCGCGCCTACCGGCTCGGCCCGCAGGACGCCGAGGACGTCTTCCAGGAGGTGTTCGCCCGCGCCTTCGAGAAGCTGTCCGAGCTGCGCCGGGACGAGGCGGTCCGCCCCTGGCTCGCCCAGCTCACGCGGCGGCTGTGCATCGACCGGCTGCGGCTCCTCGCCCGCGACGCGCCGGCTGCAGAGGGGGCCGACGAGCCCGAGGTCGCCGACCTGCTGGCGTCGCTCGACGAGGCGATGACCGTCCGGGCGGCGCTCGAGGAGGTGGGCGACCCCTGCCGCGAGATCCTCGACCGGTTCTTCTGCCGCGACGAGAGCTACCGGACGATCGGCGAGGCGCTCGGCCTGCCCGCCGGCACGATCGCCAGCCGCATCTCGCGCTGCCTGGAGAAGGTCCGGCGCGTGCTGAGGGAAGGAACCGCCACCCTGCGCCGTCATGAGGAGTGAGATGCCGTACGACGAGGAACAGATCGGCCGGCTGCTTCGCCTCCTTCCTCCTGCTCCCGAGGGATGGGTGCGGGCGGCGCAGGAGCTGCCGGCGGCCCGGGCCGCGCTCGACGAGCTCGTCGCGCTGGCCGAGCAGGACGCCGCCTTCCGGCTTCAGCTCCAGGCCGATCTCGAGCGGGCGATCGCCGCCCGTGGCTACGAGCCGTCCCCGTACGTCGTCTCGCGGCTGCGCCAGCGACTCGAGGCGGGTTAGCTCGCGCGGGACGTGCGTCGGTGAGACACTGCCGCGGTGCTCGCCGACCTCTCCCTCCCCGCGCTCCTCGAGGAGCTGGCCGCGCCGCGCGAGGTCCCGGGGGTCGGGTCCGCGCTCGCGGCCGCGCTGGCCGCGTCGGCCGCGGTGGTGCAGATGGCGGCCAGGCTCTCGCAGGAGAGCTGGCCCGAGGCCCGGGGCGTCGCCGCGCAGGCCGAGTCGCTGCGCGAGCGGGCGCTTCGGCTGGTCGACGAGGACGCCGAGGCCTACCGCCGGGCGCTCGAGGCGCGGGCGGCGCTCGACGAGGGCGAGCCGCCGGAGCGGCGGGACTGGGCCCTCGGCCGGGTCACGGCGGCCGCGGCGGAGCCTCCGCTCGCCCTCGCCCGCCTGGCCGTGGACGTCGCCGACCTCTGCGCGGCGACCAGCGTCCGAGCCGAGCCGGGCGTGCAGCCCGACGTGGCGGCGGCGGCGGCGCTGGCTGCGGCGATCGCCCGCGGGGCCTGGGCGCTCGTCGCCGTGAACCTGACCGCGCTCCCGGGCGACGCCCGCGTGCGGGAGGCCGACCGGCTGGCGAGCGCGGCGGCCGAGGCGGCGCGGACGGTCCTGGGCTCGGCTACGGGCAGCCGGCTCTAGCGCGTCCTCGCCTCACTGCCGGCCGAAGCCCCCGCTCCCCGGCCGGACCAGCGAGAAGGCCCGGGAGAGCCCGGGCCTTCCGTCCTTGGCGCGAGGGGGTTCAGTCCCTCTTGTGGACGTCGAAGCGACGGACGTGAGCCTCCACGTCGTCCTCGCCTTCGACCTCGTCCTCCGCCTCGGCGTTCGCGTCCAGGCGCCGGCGGTGGGCCTCGACCTCGGCCTCGTCCTCGATGCGCTGCTCGTCCGACATCTGCTCCTCCTTGGGAATCCGGTGCGCCCACTTCGGCGCCGTCAACTCTCCAGACGGGTCGCGGAGCCCGAATCTTCCCACCGAATCTTCACATTCGCAACAAGGGCTGCGATGCTGGCGGCATGCGCCGCTCCGGGACGTCGCTGCGAGCCTTCGCCAGGGTGCTCGCCAACCGCCGCGTGCGCAACGTGCAGCTCGCGGGAGCCGGCTCGGTGCTCGGCACCTGGGCTTACGGCGTCGCCCTCCCCGTCTACGCCTACCACGCCGGGGGCGCCCGGGCGGTCGGGCTGCTGTTCTTCGTCCGCTTCCTGCTCGCGGCGGCGGCCGCCCCCTGGTTCGGGGTGGTCGCCGACCGCTGGTCGCGCCAGCGGCTGCTGGTCACCGCCGACCTCGTCCGCGTCGCGATCTTCGCCGCCATGACCGCCGTGGCCGTCGCGGGCGCGACCCCGTACGCCGTCTACGTCCTGGCGGTGCTCTCGACCGTCGTCTCGGGCTCCTACCAGCCCGCTCAGGCCGCGCTCCTACCGTCCCTCGTCGACTCGCCCGACGAGCTGACCGCGGCCAACCTCGTCGGCAACACGGTCTCCAGCGTCGGGATGTTCGCCGGGCCCGCGCTGGCGGGCGTCCTGCTGGCGCTGAGCGGCACAGCGGCGGTGTTCGCCCTCAACGGCGCCCTGTTCGCCTGGTCGGCGCTCTTCGTCTCGCGGGTGCCGCGCGACGAGCCGCCCGCGCCGGAGGAGCGGCCGCCGTTCTGGCCGGAGCTGGCGGCCGGGGCGGCGACGGTGCTGCGCCGGCCGGCCCTGCGGGTGGTGGTCGGCCTGAGCACGGCGCAGACCCTGGTGGACGGGCTGAGCGAGGTCCTGCTCGTCGTCCTCGCCCTGCGCCTGCTGCACAGCGGCAACGCCGGCCTCGGCTGGCTGAACACCGCCCTCGGAGTCGGCAGCCTCGCCGGAGCGGCCCTGGTCGCCGTGCTCGCCGCCCGACGGCGGCTGGCCGGCGGCTTCGCGCTCGGGCTCCTGCTGGCCGGAGGCGCGCTCGCCGCGACGGCGGCCGTCTCCACCCTCGCGCCGGCCCTCGTGCTGCTCGGTCTCGCCGGAGCCGCGTCGATCCTGGTCGAGGTCAACGGCATGACCCTCCTGCAGCGTTCCGCGGAGCACCAGGTGCTCGGCCGCGTGTTCGCCCTCCTCGAGAGCCTCGTGCTCGGGTCGCTCGCGCTGGGCGCCGTCCTCGCACCGGCGCTCGTCGGGGCGCTGGGGCCGCGTGGGGCACTGCTCGCCGCCGGGCTCGTGCTGCCCGTCCTCGTCGCTCCCCTCTGGCCGGCGCTGCGCCGCATCGACGCCTCGGCCGCGATCGCCGAGGAGCCGCTGGCGCTGCTGCGGGCGATCGAGATGTTCTCCCAGCTCCCCGAGCCGGCCCTCGAGCGGCTCGCCGCAGGGGCGCTCGCCGTCACGGCGGCGAGCGCGCAGCCGGTCGTCTCGCGCGGCGAGACCGGCCGCCACTTCTACGTGATCGCCGAGGGGAGAGCGCTCGTCGAGCGCGACGAGGGCCCTCCGCGCGAGCTCGGCCCCGGCGACTCGTTCGGCGAGATCGCCCTGCTGCGGGAGGTGCCGCGAACGGCGACGGTGCGAGCGCTCGAGCCGCTGCGGCTGTTCGCGCTCGAGCGGGACGAGTTCCTCGCGGCCGTGACCGGGCACGCGCCGACGCTCGCGGCGGCCGAGCGGCTCGTCGCCTCCCGGCTGCCGGCCGGCGCCCTCGGCTAGGACGTCTGGCTGAGCAGCCGCTCGAGCGCGCGTAGCAGCTCGAAGGCGGGGTCGCGCTCGTCTTCCTCGAGCCGGGCGGCGAGCCGGGCGAGCGGCGCGAGGCGTCCTTCGCCGGCCAGCGCCCGCCGCGCCCGCCGCGCCCGTTGCAGCAGGTCGAGCGCGATCGCAGCCTGGCTCGCGAACAGACCGAGCAGGTCGACCTCCGCGAGCGTGAGCCGCGACTCCGCCGGCCGGTCGAGCACCTCGAGCACCCCGAGCGCCCGCTCCTCCACGAGCAGCGGCGCGGCCATCATGCTCTTCGGCACGTACCCGGTCGACTCGGCCGCCGAGCGCGACCAGCGCGTATCCGAGCTCAGGTCGTCGACCACCAGCGGCTGCCGGGTGGTCAGGACCCAGCCCGCGATGCCGGTGCCGGCGGGAAAGCGCATCCCGATCAGCTCGCCGGCGCCCTCGCCGGCGACCGCCTCGAAGACGAGCTCGTCCGCCTCCTCGTCCAGGAGGAAGACCGACGCGGCCTTGGCGCCGAAGATCGCGCGCGCCACCTCGACCGTCGCCTGCAGCAGGGAACGGTGCGCCTCGTCTGCGCCGAGCACGCCGGCCGCCACGGCCGCCTCCAGCTCGCTCATCTCCCGCCTGCCGCGTTCGACGCCGTCTGGTAGAGGACGCTCTTGAGCTGGAACGGCGTCAGCCCGGGGTGCTTGGCGAGGACGAGCGCGCAGATGGCGGCGATGTGCGGGGTCGCGAAGCTGTTGCCGGTGCAGCGCAGCGTCGAGCCTCCCAGCCAGGCCACGTCGAGGTCGAGGCCGCGGGCGAAGAACTCCACCGGCGGCGACGGGTTGTAGTAGAAGGTCAGCGGGTCGGGCTCCTCGTGGCTGCCCACGGAGACGACGCTCGCGAACCGCCACGGGAAGCTCTCCACCGGCATGTTGTGAGCCGAGGCGACGAGCAGCACGCGCCGGAAGTAGGCGCGGTCGGCGAGCTCGTGCAACCGCTCGACGTACTTCGTGCGAGTCGTCGAGAGGCTCATGTTCACGACCTGGAAGCCCTGCTCGATCGCCCACGCCAGTCCGTGCAGCAGGATCTCGCCTCCGCCCGTGTAGCCGGCGCCGAGCACGCGCACGCTGACCAGCTCGGCCGCGGGGGCGAGCGCGCGCACGATCCCGGCGCACGCGGTGCCGTGCCCGCAGAGGTCGCCCTCGTCGTCCTCGACCAGCTCGAGCGCGCCGTCGTCGCCCCGGACGACGGCCACCGAGCGCGCGACCGGCCCGACGAGCGGGTGGCCGGCCTCGATCCCGCTGTCGAGGATGCAGACCCGGACGCCGGCCCCGCTGGAGCCGCCCCACGCCCACTCGCGGGTCACCTGCTCGGGCAGGGTCACGGGCACGCGGATCCGCTCCACCGCCTCGGCCGGCAGGCTCCAGGCCGGCAGCTCCTCCTGGGCTTCGTCCTCGTGCACCTCGAGCTCGAGCGCGCTCACGCGCTCGATCATCGCACCTCCCGGCGCTGCCGGCGGCGGTGGCGGATACTTGCGCGGTGCGAGTCCGCGACCTGAACTGGTTCCTGCTCGAGGAGTACCTGGCGGGCGACGACCGGATCGTGCTGCCGATCGGCTCGACCGAGCAGCACGCCTACCTCTCGCTCGAGACGGACAACATCCTCGCCGAGCGGGTCGCCGCGGAAGCGGCGGAGCCGCTGGGTGTACCGGTCCTGCCCGTGTTGCCCTACGGCCTGACACCCAGCTTCGGGGCCTACCCGGGCTCGCCGTCGCTGCGCGCGAGCACGCTCCTCGCCGTCGTCGGCGACCTGCTCGACTCGCTCTACGCCCAGGGCTTCCGGCGGATCATGCTCGTCAACGGCCACGGCGGCAACGCTCCAGCCGACGCGGCCCGGCCGGAGTGGGAGGCCCGCCATCCCGGCGCCCGCACCCTCTTCCACAACTGGTGGATCGGGCCGCGGGTCTCGGCCCTCGTGCAGGAGCTCGACCCGGGCGCGAGCCACGCCTCGTGGATGGAGAACTTCCCGTGGACGCGACTTCCCGGCGTCGAGCTGCCCGCGGGCCGCAAGGAGCCGCTGCCGCAGCCGCTCCCTGCCGCGCCGGAGGCGATGCGGCAGGCGGCCGGTGACGGACAGTACGGCGGCTTCTACGCGCTGCCCGACGACGACGTCCTGCGCGTCTGGGAGACCGGCGTCGCCGAGACGCGCGAGCTGCTCGAGCGAGGCTGGGGCTAGCGACGACCGCTCGGCCCGCAGCCGCCGCACGGCCAGGGCTCGATCTGGAACGATTCCGCCGTCGTCCGCATCGAGCGAAGGGGGATACCGCATGCGTCTTCGGCTCTTCTGCGCGCTCGCTCTCGCCGGAGCGGTGGCGGCCGCGCTGGCAGGCGCCGCCGCCGCCCCGCGCGCCAACGCGGCCGGCGGCGGCCAGTCGCTGTGCATCGCCCACCACCCGCAGGAGTTCGTCTGGTACACGGCGAGCTGCACCGGCCACGACGAGCCCGAGATCGACCCGCTCTCGAACGCTCCCGGCTCGGCACAGGACCTGACCTGGACGATCGTCCTGCCGACCGACCAGCCGGGGACGAGCGAGGGCCAGGTCGGCCAGGTCGACTCGGTCGGGCCGACGTTCTGGATCGGCGGCACGGTCAGCGACCCGAACAGCCTCTTCGGCCAGGCCTTCCTGGAGCTCCAGTTCTACCCCAACAGCATCGTCACCAACTGCACGGCCGGCGGCGGCTACGACGTCACCTACGCGGCGAACGACTACAGCGCCTGCGCGCCCGTCTGGGCGGTCTCGCAGCACGGCTTCGCCGAGACGGCCGCCTTCAACGCGATGCTCACCGACAGCGCCACCGGCGGCCCGCTGATCATGCACGCCGGGGACACGATCACCGACCACCAGTACGTGACCCCGGCCAGGGACGGGATGCACATCACGGTCACCGACCTGACCACCGGCCACTCGGGCACGATCGTCCTCCACAGCAAGCAGGCCGGCCCGCTGCTGCCCGCCTTCAGCGTGCAGAAGCTCGGCAACGCGCTCGGCTGGGGCCTCGTCAACGACGCGCCGAACTCGCTCGTCTGGGAGATCGGTCACACCGGCGACTACACGACGCCGGCCGACCAGTTCTGCCTGCCGGGCAGCGCCACGAAGCCTCCCTGCTACTCGTACGACGTCCCGAGCTGGCTCCGCTTCGCACCGCTGCAGATCAAGGGCGTCACCTTCGGCGACGGCTCGAGCGCGAAGAGCTGGGCGGTCGTCAGCGACTACGGGGGCGAGGCCGAGGTGAACCAGGACTGCGGCGCGGCGAACTACGGCACGCCGTTCTGCTGGTACCCGTGGTACGCCTGGAACCGCACCCTTGGCGCCTTCACCTTCGGCGGCGACTACCCCGGCACGTCGAAGGACTTCGGCCAGGCCCTGCAGTTCCAGCAGACCGAGAACTGCACGAGCCCCGCCGGGCCGTATCCGCAGTACTGCGCGACGGTGCTCAAGTAGCGCGGGCGGGCGGATCGCGCGGCCGCGCGTCGTCGCGCGGCCGCGCGGTTAGCCTCGCGGCCGCCGCGGCGGCGCGGCGTGGCGGCGCAGCCAGGCCGCGAGGTCCCGCGCCTGCTGGAGCGCGCTCGCGCCGCGCGGCGGCGGCACCGCGCGAGCGGTCGAGCCGGGCGGGGCGTGGACCGGCCGGCCGCCGCCGGTGAGGACGAGCGCGAGGGCGAGACCGGCGAGCGCGGACGCCGCCAGCGCGGCAGCCGCGGCGAGCCGCAGCGCGAGCCGTCGCCGGCGCGGCGGCGGCGGAGCGAGGATCTCGCTGGCACGGCGCGCCGGATCGGCCGGTAGCGGCAGCGTCGCGTCCTCGCGGGCGAGCGGGGCGAGGCGGCGAGCGAGCGCTGCAGCCGAGGGGGGCCGGTCCTCCGGCCGCTCGGCGAGGCAGTCGGCGACCGCTGCGACGAGGTCGCGAGGGGCGCCGCGCAGACGACGACGAACCGCCAGCGGGTCGGGGGCGGCCGTCGCGAGCTCGGCCAGCGAGAACGCCCGCCGAGGCGGCTCGCCGCTCAGCAGCTCGTACAGCACGCAGCCGAGCCCGTAAAGGTCGGCAGCGGCCGTAACCTGCTCGCCGCGCGCCTGCTCGGGCGCGAGGTAGCCGGCGGTGCCGAGCACGGTGCCGGCCACCGTCAGCCGCGTCCCGTCCTGGCCGGCGGCGATCCCGAAGTCGCCGAGCTTGAGCACCCCGTCGGCGCCGAGCAGGAGGTTCTGCGGCTTCACGTCGCGGTGCACGAGCCCGGCGGCGTGGGCGGCCGCGAGGGCGGCGCACGCCTGCAGCCCGAGCGCGGCGACCTCCGCCGCGGGGAGCGGCCCCCGCCTGGCGACCGCCTGGGCCAGCGTCTCGCCCTCGACGTACTCCATGGCGATGAACGGCGCGTCGCCGTCCTGCCCGACGTCGAAGACGCGTACGACGTTCGGATGGGCGAGCCGGGCAGCGAGGCGCGCCTCACGCAGGAAGCGCCTGCGCACCTCGTCGTCGCGGGCCAGGTTCTCGGCGAGCCGCTTGAGGGCGACGAGACGATCGAGCTCGAGGTCGCGGGCGAGATCGACGACGGCCATCGCGCCGTGCCCCAGCGGTCGCACCAGCTCGTAGCGGCCCGCGACGCGCACGGCCAGGCTCACCCGTGCCCTTCCTTCTTCCAGCCCTTGTGCCGACCCTGCCCCGGCGGGGGCGGCGGCGCGGGACCCTTGCCCGGCCGGGGCGGCTGCACGGTGACGGTGCGCGGCGGAACCAGGCAGGCGATCCGGTTGGCGAGCGCGTTCACCCCCTCGAGGAGCGGAGCGCGCAGCGGCCCCGGCAGCCTCGCCTCCGCGGCGATCACCTCGTCGCGCAGGGCGGCGGCGAGCGCTCTCGCCCGGCAACCGCTGCCGGAGCCGAGCGCGCCCGCCACCGCCTCGGCCTGGGCGGCCCACGTCTCGGCAAGCGAGCGGGGAAGGCGCGCCGCCGGGCGGCCCTCCGCCTGCCCTGCGCTGCCGCAGGCGGCGGCGAGACCCGCGAGCGGGACGCAGAGGACGAGGAGGCAGACAACCGTGCGTCGGCTCACGCGCATCTCCCTGTACCCGGCCGCCGCCCGCAGGGCGCGCCTGTTAACGCATTCCTAGCATCTGCCCCGCGGGTCCGGTACAGTCCCGCCATGCCGATGCTCCACGGCTGCGCGTTTCCCGGCTGCGCCACCCTGACCCTCAGCACGTACTGCGTCGAGCACGAGCTGCTCGTGCGGGCCCTCAAGGAGTCCGAACGCGTCCAGGCGGCGGCGCATGACGACGATCTCGACGCCGACGCGCCGCTGACCGCTGCGGTCGTCGACGAGACGCACGACCCGGCGCCGCTTTCGTAACCCGCCGGAGCCGGCCCGGATCTCCCGTTGCTACCCTCGCCGCGGTGCGAGCCCTGCCCTCGTCGCCCCGAGCGCGCCGCCGCCTCGTGCGGCTCGGGATCGGGCTGGGAGCGGCGAGCGCGATCGCCCTCGTCGTGCTGCTCGTCCCGAACCCGAGGCCGCCCAACCCGGCGCCGCCCAGGCACGCTCCGCCCGCCCAGCTCGTGACGCACAGCACGTACGTCTCGGCTGCCGAGCGGCGCGCCATCGACGCGACGCTCGACCGGTTCCTCCCGGCCGCCCTCGACCGCCGCTCGCCGGCGGTCGCCTGGCGGCTCGCCGGCCCAGAGCTCAAGGCCGGCTCGACGCTGCGCGAATGGCGGCGCGGCGACAGCCCGGTGCCGTACTACCCGGCGCGCGGCACGCGCTTCCACGACTGGACGACGATCGACGCCGGCCCCGGCTACGTCGTCTTCAACCTGCTCGTCCATCCGCTGCACGGCGCCAGGACGTCGGCCTGGGTCTTCTCGGGGGAGATGGTGAAGCGCGGGGGGCGCTGGCTCGTCAACCGTCTCTACACGATCGCCACCTTGCAGCCGCCGACGAAGCACGGGCAGCGCGAGGTCGGCCCGGCCGACTTCGCCGCCGGCTCGGTGCGCTCGGGGCCGCCGCCGGTCACGAAGGCGACGCTCGGCAAGACATGGCTCGCCGTGGTCGCCGCCCTCGTCGGGCTGGCCGTGCTCTTTCCGCTCGGCTTCGTCCTCGTCTCGCTGCTGCGAGCCGGCCTGCGGGGGCGCCGGGGGCGGCGCGCCGCCGAGCGGGCGCTGCCGCCGCTCCCCCGCCGCGCGCTGGGCCGGGACCCGGAGGGCGACGCGACTCGACGGGTAGCCGCCGGCCGGCGCTAACTTTCTCGCGCTACGCTGGTCTAAGTCGACATGGTGTCGCTCACCTCTGCCATGAGCGAGATCTTCGAGTCGCCGCGTAAGCAGCGACGGCTGCTCTGGGTCAGCAGCACCGTCTTCGTCGTCGGCTTGGTCGTGTTCCTCTCGGTCTTCCTGTTGCGCGGCCGGGGGTCGACGAACGTCCCGCTCTCCCACACCCCGGCCCAGCTCGCGCCGAAGGAGGTCAAGGCACCGCCGGCGAAGGCCGCCTTCAAGGTGGCGCGGGAGTTCATCGAGACGGCGGTCCTGCGCAAGAACCTCGGCAAGGCCTACGGCATCGTCGGCTCGGAGCTGAAGGGCGGGATGAGCAAGCGGCAGTGGATGCGCGGCAACATCCCCGTGGTCGGCTACCCGGCTGACAATACGAAGACGACCGCCTTCAACGTCGACTGGTCGTACACGAACCAGCTCATGCTCGACGTCGACCTGGTTGCGAAGCCTGGCTCGCACGTCCGGCCCCACCTCGACTTCTGGCTGGGGCTGAAGCGGGTCGGCGGCAAGCACGGACGCTGGGTCGTCAACTACTGGATTCCGAACTACCGGATGCCGATCCCCTACGGCGGCCCCGGCTAACTCGTCTTCGGCTAGCCTCGTCCTCCCGGCCAGCGGCCCGCACCACACCTCGACGCGCGCCCCCGACCGAGCCGGTGCGCGGCCGCCGTCCCCCGGCACACCAGCGATCGGCGGCCGGACGCTACGGCTCAGGCGACCGTGAAGGCCGCAGCGCCGCGGCGCGGGTCTCCCGCCGAGCGGGGGCCGACGGTGGGCCGCTGCACGCCGAGGGTCTGGTCGCTACCCGGGATCACCGGCAGGCCCTGCGGCGAGAAGCCGAAGGGCACCGGCCGCGCGCCGGGGTAGGGGGAAACCGAGACGGAGAGCGTCGAGACGGCGACGAGCGCGGCGGCGGCCACCGAAGCGACACCCGCGACCAGGGTCGAGGCTCGCCGCGCGACCCGGCGGCCGCGGAGCACGAACGGCGGGGGCGCCTCGAGGGGCGTTGTGCGCAGCAGCTCCGAGCAGCGCCTCACGTCGGCGGCGAACGCGGCGCAGGCCGGGCAGCGGGCAAGGTGCCGGTAGAGCGGCGCCACCGCGCGCGGGGGCAGCTCGCCGTCGAGCTCGAGCGAGACGCGCTGCCGTGCCAGTTCGCACTCGGAAGCCCTCACGTTCTCTTTGACGGCCGGCTCCCGAGAGAGTTAGACGGCCTGCAGGCGGGGGCGGCTCAGAAGACGCGTCGCGAGGGGTCGATCATCGCCCCGATCGCCACGAGCAGGATGCCGAGCAGGAACAGTCCGACCGAGCCCTGCTTCGCCGTCCGCCGCTCTTCCGGTGTCGTCCGCCGGATCGTCCGCGGCAGGAAGACGCCTCCCCAGCCGGTCATCGAGGGCTGCTGGGCGTTCGGGTCGTCGAGCGGCCTGGAGCGCACCGGGCCGCGCAGGCCGAGCACGAAGCTGCCCACGAGCACTGCCGTTCCGACGACGTAGTAGCCGACGGCCAGCGAGTGGATCACGCTGCGGCCCGACAAGGCGCCCAGCGCGGCGGAAACCGCGGCGGTGCCGCCGACGAGGACGACGACGATCACGGCGATCCGCCGGAGCGCGCCGCGGATCACGGGAGGCCGCGGTTACTCGGCGCGGCCGGCGAGCGAGGGGACGCGGCGGAACTCCTCCTCGTCCATCGGCCAGCGCTCGAGCGGGAAGTGGCAGGCGTACTCGTGGTCGGCTGCGCCCGCGACCGGCCTGAGCAGGGGCTCCTCCACGTTGCAGGTGCCGTCGACGAAGCGGGGGCAGCGGGGATGGAAGCGGCAGGCGGCGGGCGGGTTGAGGGGGCTCGGCACGTCGCCGCTGAGCACGATCTGCTTGCGCGCCCGCCCCAGCGTCGGGTCGGCGATCGGCACCGCCGAGAGCAGGGCGCCCGTATAGGGATGCTTCGGCTCCGAGTACAGGTCCTGCTTCGAGCCGACCTCGACGGGCTTGCCGAGGTACATGACCAGGACCCGGTCCGAGACGTGGCGGACGACGTTGAGGTCGTGCGCGATGAAGATGTACGTCAGGTCGAAGTCCTGCTGCAGGTCCTTGAGCAGGTTGAGGATCTGGGCCTGCACCGAGACGTCGAGGGCCGAGACCGGCTCGTCGCAGATGATCAGCTTCGGGTTGACGGCGAGGGCGCGGGCGATGCCGATCCGCTGGCGCTGGCCGCCCGAGAACTCGTGCGGGAAGCGGTTGTAGTGCTCGGGGTTGAGACCGACGATCTCGAGCAGCTCCTGCACGCGTCGCTTGCGATCCTTGTCGGTGCCGATCCCGTGCACCTCGAGCGGCTCCGCGACGATCGAGCCGACGCGCATGCGGGCGTTGAGCGAGGCGTACGGGTCCTGGAAGACCATCATCATGTCGCGGCGGATCGGCCGCATCTCGCTGCGGCCGAGATGGGTGATGTCCCGGCCGTCGAAGACGATGCGGCCGCCGGTCGGCTCGAGCAGCCGCGCGATGCAGCGCGCCATCGTGGACTTGCCGCAGCCGGACTCGCCCACGACGCCGAGCGTCTCGCCGGCCTGCAAGGTGAAGCTGACGCCGTCGACCGCCTTGACCTGCCCGACCTCGTGCTGGAGGATCAGCCCGCGGGTGACGGGAAAGTACTTCTGCAGGTTCTCGACGACCAGCAGCTCGCTCACCGCTCGACCTCCATCCGGATCTGGACGTACGGCCCGAGGCGGGCCGGCGTCCGGCTCACGCCGCGCTCTCCGTGCTCAGCGCCGCCCTCTTCCCAGCCCAGATCCGCGCCCGGTCCTCCTCCTTGAGATGGCAGCGGAAGAGATGCCCTTCGCCCTCGGGTGCCGGTTGCAGCTCGGGGAGCTCCTCGCGGCAGCGCTCGAAGGCGTACGCGCAGCGCGGATGGAAGGCGCAGCCGCGCGGCGGCCGCAGGAGCGAAGGTGGCTGGCCCGGGATCTGCTCCAGCCGGTCGGAGGTCAGGTTGAGCCTGGGCAGCGAGCCGAGGAGGCCCCAGGTGTAGGGCATCTCCGGCCGCTCGAAGAGGTCGACGACCCTGGCCTGCTCGACGATCCGCCCCGCGTACATCACGAGCACGTCGTCGGCGACCTCGGCGATCACCCCCAGGTCGTGGGTGATCATCACGACCGCCATCTCGTGCTCGGCCTGCAGGGTCCGGATCAGGCGCAGGATCTGCGCCTGGGTCGTCACGTCGAGAGCCGTCGTCGGCTCGTCGGCGATCAGCACCTCCGGGTTGTTGATCAGCGCCATCGCGATCATCACCCGCTGGCGCATCCCGCCCGAGAACTGGTGCGGGTAGTCGTCGACCCGCGCTTCCGCGCGCGGGATCTCGACCTCCTTGAGGATCTCGATCGCCCGCCGGCGGGCCTCGGCGCGGGTCACGTCGTTGTGCAGGAGCACCGCCTCCTCGAGCTGCCAGCCGATCCGCTTGACCGGGTTGAGAGAGGTCATCGGATCCTGGAAGATCATCCCGATCCGCTTGCCGCGGATCTTCTGCAGCCGGGCATCGCTCGCGCCGAGGATCTCCTGGCCGTCGAAGAGCACCGAGCCCGAGACCTGCGCGTGCCGGCGGTCGACGAGCCCCATCACCGTCAGGAAGGTAACGCTCTTGCCGGAGCCCGACTCCCCCACGACTCCGAGGGTCTGGCCCCGGTCGAGCGAGAAGCTGACCCCCGAGACCGCCTGGACGACGCCGTCGTCGGTGCGGAAGCGGGTCTGCAGGTCGCGGACGTCGAGCAGGGCCATCTCAGGTGGTGAGCCGAATGCGGGGGTCGAGCCAGGCGTACGCGACGTCGACGATGAAGTTGAAGACGATCACCGCGAGCGTGGCGAAGACGACGATCCCGACCACGACCGGCAGGTCGTCGTTGTTGGCGGCGTTGATCAGGTCCTGGCCGAGGCCGTGCAGGTTGAACACGGTCTCGGTGAACACGGCTCCGCCCAGGGCGAGCCCCAGGTCCATGCCCAGGATCGTCACGACCGGCAGCATGCTGTTGCGCAGCACGTGGTGGAAGAGGACACGCGCCGCCGAGGCGCCCTTCGCCCGGGCCGTGCGCACGTAGTCCTCCCCCATCGTCTCCAGGATGCCGGCGCGGATCAGGCGGGTGTACAGCGCCGCGAACAGGAGCATGAACGTCGCCCAGGGCAGGATCAGGTGGTAGGCCCAGTGGATCGGCCCCGAGCAGACGCCGACCTGGTTGGTGGGGATGAAGTTGCAATAGTCGGCGATCGGCGTCCAGCCGAGCTTGAAGCCGAAGATGTAAGCCAGGATCAGGCCGATCCACACCGCGGGAGCCGAGATCCCCATCAGGACGAAGATCATCCCCGCGCGGTCGATGATCGAGCGCGGCCGCAGCGCCGAGACGATGCCGACCGGGATCGACAGCGCGAGCCACCAGACGGCGCCGCCGAAGACGAGCGAGGCGGTGATCGGGGCGTCCTGGGCGATGATCCAGCGCACCGACGCGCCGTTGGCGAAGGAGTAGCCGAGCGACTGGTGCCGGATCATGTTCCAGATGAAGAGCCAGTACTGCTGGTAGATCGGCAGGTCGAGGTGGAGCATGTGGCGGATGTGCCTGACCACCGAGGGCGTCGCCGCCTTGCCGGCCGCGAGCTGGGCCGGGTCGGTCGGGATGACGAAGAAGATCAGGTAGGTGATGACCGTGGCGACGAAGAAGAGGAAGATCGCCCAGAAGATGCGACGGATGAGGAAGGCGCCCACGGTCTCGCTGGAAGAGTATCGCTCGCTTGCTGGTTCCGGAGGTCTGTCTGCGGCGGCCCTGGAGGGGCGCCGGCGGCGCCCCTCCAGGGTGTTGCCCTATCTCGCGTCCGCTTCGGTTCCCTAGCCCACCGTGAGGGCGTTCATGTCGGGGAAGCCGAAGTAGTTGCTGTAGATGTAGTTGCCCACCCGCTTCGAGGTCAGGAAGCGGTCGTTCGGGATGTACACCGGCGCCGCCGGGACGTACTTCGTCATCAGGATCCGGTCGAGCTTGGCGTACGCGTCGTAGCGAGCCTTACCCGACAGGGACGCCGCCTTGTCCATCAGCTTGTTGAACGAGGCGTTGTTGAAGTAGAAGTAGTCGACGTTGCCGGTGGGGGCGATGGTGCGCCCGTCGAAGTTGACGTTGATGTAGTCGAACGGGTCGAAGTAGTCCGCGCACCAGCCCGAGTGGGCGATGTTGTAGTCGGTGCCCTTCGTCTCGAGCGGCCCGTAGTAGCTCGACGGGTTCGACGGTTCCAGGTTGGCGGTCAGCCCGATCCGCGCGAGCTGCGCCTTCTCGAACAGCGCCTCGTTCGTGCGGGTGGTGCTGGCCGAGTTGTAGTAGATGTTGAGCGGCGTGTGCGCGTACTTCGCGAGCGCGCTGCCGCCCGCCTTCTTCGCCGCGGCGAAGTCCGGGTAGTTCGGGTAGATCGTGTACTTCTTGTACCCGGGCAGGCCCGGCACGAGGATCTGGTCGGAGAGCTGTCCGGCGTACGGGCCGAGCAGCTTCAGGATCGGCGCCCGGCCGATGGCGTAGTTCAGCGCCCGCCGGATCGCGAGATCGCTGGTCGGCGGCCTCGCGTTGTTGAACGCCTCCCAGATGATGCAGCTCGTCGGGCCGACGTGGAACTGGCGCTTGTTGACGCCGTACTGCTTGGCGATCCGCGCGACGTCGTCGGAGGGCACGCCGCCCATGTCGAAGTCGAGCTGGTTCTTCTCGATCTGGAGCACCGCGGCCTCGCCGTTGGAGTTCGGCAGGCTGCGGATCACGATCTCGTCCGGGTTGGCCGGGCGGACGCCGTGGTAGTACGGGTTCCGCTTCAAGACCGTGAGCCGGCCCGGGCTGTTGCTGGCGATGTAGTACGGCCCGGCCGACGGGTACTTGAGGATGCCGCTGTCGCTCTTCGTGTACTTCATGTTCGGCTTCACGGCGCCGAACCACTGCATGGCGAGGATCGAGACGAACGTCGGGTTCGGGCGGGTCAGGTGGAAGGTGAGGGTGAGGCCCTTCGCCGTGATACCCGAGATGTGCGCCGTCGTCTTGACGCCCTTCTTACCCGCGCAGTTCGCGAACTGCACGCCGCCGACGACCATCTTGTCGAGCTGGTCGAAGCAGCCGTACTGCGCGTACATCTGGGGACTAAGGATCCGTTCCCAGGCCCGCTCGTACGACTTGGCGGTGACGGGGGAGCCGTCGCTGAACTTCAGCCCCTTGCGGATGTGGAACGTGTAGACCTTCCCGTTCTTCGAGACGGTGGGGAACGAGGTCGCCGCCTCTGGGAAGAGCTGCGACCCGGCCTTCCCCGGCTTGTTCGGGAAGTTCACGAGCAGAAGCTGGGTGGTGTAGAGGACCGCCCAGTCGTTCGTGACATAGGCCAGGCCGGGGTCGAGCGTGTCGAAGGCGCCGCCCGACTGGTCGACTCGCAAGATGCCGCCGCGCAACGCGTTCGCGTGGTGCGACGTGTGCGTTCTCGCGGAGGCGACCCCGACGGCGGTCGCTGCGACGAGCAACGCTATCCCCATGCTCAGCAGGAACAGGGAGAGCACGTGCTTCCTGCGCATATGACTCCTTCCATCTCGGCGCCGCGCGCCCTCACGCGCGGCCCGGTTGAGGTGAGTGAGAGACACCAGCGTCAGTTGAGACGTGTCGTGCTGGCAAGAGTTAGGGTCGGGCGCGCCCCGGCCACGCGCTAGAGGGTCGACCGCGGGTCGACGGCGTCGCGCAGGCCGTCACCGAGGAGGTTGAAGGCGATCGTCGTCAGCAGGATCGCGAGGCCGGGGAAGAGCAGGATCCAGACATCGGTCTGGTAGTACTGCGGCGCGGCAATCAGCAGGTTGCCCCAGCTCGGCGTCGGCGGCACGATGCCCAGGCCGAGGAAGGAGAGGCCCGCCTCGGCCAGGATGTTCTGGGCGACGATCAGGCTCGAGTAGACGATGGTCGGCGCGACCAGGTGCGGTAGCAGGTGCGAGCGCATGATCCGCCAGTCGCTCGCGCCGGTCATCCGCGCCGCCTCGATGAACTCCTTCTCGCGGAGCGAGAACGCGACGCCGCGCATGATCCTGGCCGGGTAGAACCAGCCGAAGATCGAGAAGATCAGCGACAGCGTGAAGACGCCGTTCGGCAGGAAGCCGAGCGTGACGTTGTTCAGCGCCGGCCCGGCCACGATCCGCAGGGCGATGATGAACAGCAGGTACGGGAAGACCATCACGATCTCGATCATCCGCGAGACGACCGTGTCGATCCAGCCCCGGAAGTAGCCGGCGAGCAGTCCCATCACGACTCCGAGCCCGACCGAGCCGACCGTGGCGAAGATCCCGACCTCCAGGGAGGTCTGGGCGCCGTAGAGCAGGCGCAGGAAGAGGTCGCGGCCGAGCTGGCCGTCGGCGCCGAGGATGAACAGGGTCGTGCCGTGGTGGCCGGGCTCGCCGATGTACTCCGCTGTCGAGATGTGCGTCCAGGGGCCTACCGGCGTGAAGGTGGTGGGGTTGACGCCGTAGCCGAAGATCTGGTCGGGCCCGTGGTGCAGGAGGTGCGCGGCGAGGGGGGCGCCGCCGAAGGCGGCGGCGAAGAGGAAGACGATGAAACCGAAGCTGGCGAGCGCGAGCTTGTCGCGCCGCAGACGAATCCAGACGAGCTCCCAGTAGCCGCGGGCCTTGACGGCCTCGGGCTCTGCTGGAGCGCCGACCGGGACGTCGAGCGCCGTGGAGCTGTCGACTCGTACGCTGCTCACGGCCGCGGGGAAGGTACCGCAAAGAACGGGCGCGCGCCACCCATGCAGTAGGTTGGACGCGCCCGAGCGCCGGAAAGTTAGGCCGCTCGCCGCGAGGCGAGCCGCGCGAACCAGTCGAGCGCCTCGGGGTTCGCGAGCGAGTCGCGGCTCGCCGCCTCGTCCGCCGGGACGCCCATCAGGATCCGCTTCACCGGCACCTCGAGGATCTTGCCGGACAGGGTGCGCGGGATCTCGGGCGCGGCGAGCACCTCGTCGGGCACGTGACGGGGGGAGCACTCCTCCCGGATCCGGCGGCGGACCTCCGCCCGCAGCCGCTCGTCGAGCGCCGCGCCCGCCCGCAGCACGACGAACAGGGTCATCCGGCTCGAGCCGTCGGGCTGCGGGACGTCGACGACCAGGGCGTCGAGCACCTCCTCTAGCGCGAGCACGCTGCGGTACAGCTCGCTCGTCCCCATCCGCACCCCGCCCCGGTTGATCGTCGCGTCGGAGCGTCCCGTGATGATCGCGGTGCCGCGCTCGGTGATCTCGATCCAGTCGCCGTGCCGCCAGACGCCGGGGAAGGCGGAGAAGTAGCTCTCGCGGTAGCGCGAGCCGTCCTCGTCGCCCCAGAGGTAGAGGGGCATCGACGGCATCGGCTCGGTGAGCACGAGCTCGCCGACCTGGCCGATGAGGGGGCGGCCGTCCTCGCTCCAGGCCTCGACCTTGGCGCCGAGCGAGCGGGCCTGCAACTCGCCCCGGTACACGGGCAGCGTCGGGACGCCGCCCACGAAGGCGGTGCAGACGTCGGTGCCGCCCGAGGTGGAGAAGAGCCAGACGTGCTCGCCCAGCGCCTCGCGCACCCAGTCGAAGCCCTCGGGCGCGAGCGGCGAGCCGGTCGAGCCGACGCTCGCGAGGCGGGAGAGGTCGCGGCGGCGGCGCGGCTCGACCCGAGCCTTGCGACAGGCGGCGATGTAGCCGGCGCTCGTGCCGAAGCAGGTGATCCCGGCCGCGTCGGCGAGGTCCCAGAGGGTGCCGAGGTCGGGGTGCGCAGGGTTGCCGTCGAAGAGGACGATCGACGCCTCCGAGAGCAGGCCGCCGACGAGGAAGTTCCACATCATCCAGCCGGTGGTCGTGAACCAGAACAGCCGGTCGCCCGCTCCCGCGTCGAGATGGAGCCGGAGCTTCTTCAGGTGCTCGAGCAGGATGCCGCCCTGGCCGTGCACGATCGCCTTCGGCAACCCGGTCGTGCCCGAGCTGTACAGCACCCAGAGCGGGTGGTCGAAGGGGAGCTCCGCGAACTCGAGCGTCGCCCCCTCGCCGGCCCGCAGCGCGTCCTGCCAGGCGATCGCGTCGCGCAGCCGGCCGAGGTCGGGCGCGAGGTCGAGGTAGGGCAGGACGACGGTGCGGCGCAGGGACGGCAGCGCCTCCTGCACCTGCGCGACGGCGTCGAGCCGGTCGAAGTCGCGGCCGCCGTAGCGGTAGCCGTCGACGGCGAGCAGGACGACGGGCTCGATCTGGGCGAAGCGGTCGACGACGCTTCGCACCCCGAACTCGGGCGCGCAGCTCGACCAGATCGCCCCGATGCTGGCACAGGCGAGGAAGGCGGCGACCGTCTCGGGGACGTTCGGCAGGTAGGCGCAGACGCGGTCGCCGGGGCCGACACCGAGCTCCCGTAACGCGGCGCCGAGCCGCGCCGTCTGGTCGCGCAGCTCCCCCCAGGTCGTCTCGGCCAGGGGACGCAGCTCGGAGGCGTGCCGGATCGCGACCTCGGCGTCGTCTCGATCCCTGAACACGTGCCGGGCGTAGCTCAGCCTGGCTCCGGGGAACCACTGTGCGCCGGGCATCTCGCGCCGCCCGAGGACGCGGTCGTAGGGCGCGCTCGCCTCGACCTCGAAGAACTCCCAGATCGAGCCCCAGAAGGCCTCCAGCTCGTCGACCGACCACTGCCAGAGGTCGTGGTAGCCCTGCAGCCGCAGCCCGCGGGTCTCGTTCAGCCACTCGCGGTAGCGGGTGATCGTCGCGGAGGCGATCCGCTCAGCGCTCGGCGTCCAGACGATCGGCGGCGCTGCCACGAGCGCGATGGTAGTGCTCGCGGTTCCTTCGTTCAGGCGCCGATCGCGCTCGCGATCGCCCCCGCCAGGAGGCGCTGACCGGCGGGCGAGGGATGGATGTTGCACGTCCCGTTCGGCAGCCTGATCAGCAGCCCGGCGGCACACGGGTCGCCGCCGTAGGCGAGCGAGGGCCCCTCGAAGGCGCCGAACCCGTCGGCGACGATCCCGCCGTTCGCGACCGTCGCTCCCGCGATCACCGAGTCGAGGAAGAGGGCGCTCGCCACCTGAGCGGGATCGCTGTAGCTGAGCGAGTAGTACGTCAGCACGACGATCGGGCCGCGGTAGCCGGCCACGTTGCGCAGGTCGCGGAGGATCGTGGCGAGGTTGTGCGCGAGCTCGCTCGCCAGCCCGGCGAGCTCGCCGGGCGAGGTGCAGTGGTCGGCGGTCGTCTCCTGGCAGAGGAAGGCGTCGTTGGCGCCGATGTCGAGCGTGACGAGGCGCGTGTGCTTGTGCGCGGCCAGGTACTGGAGCGCGTACTCGATCTGCGTGCCCCGGTACTGGACGTGCAGCGGATAGAGCGTCGAGTAGCCGACGGGCGAGCCGGGCGAGTTCTCGCAGCCGTTGCTCTGAGCGCCGGCGACGAGCAGGCTCTCCGAGGTCTCGCCGGGGCACGAGGCGTTCGAGACCCGTTCGTCGAGCCGCTGGGCGAGATACTCGGGATAGCCGACGAACGAGTGCGCGTCGAAGTAGTTGGGCGCGGGCACAGCCTGCGGTGGCACGTAGCCGAAGGCGACCGAGTCGCCGAGCGCGAGGTACGTGCCGTGGGCGTCGGAGCCCGTGACGG
>Ga0209061_1002042_pt1 | contig 28304 bp, 28 predicted proteins | sample Coa_R1_10_FD_187157 | JGI IMG/M metagenome (GOLD analysis project Ga0209061, IMG submission 187157) | Surface soil microbial communities from Centralia Pennsylvania, which are recovering from an underground coalmine fire - Coalmine... | ecosystem: Environmental > Terrestrial > Soil >... | reverse complement strand
TGGTAGTTCTTGCTCACAGCGGTCCCCTTCCTGTTCGGATGTCTTGCGGACGCCCGACACCTACCTCATGGCAGGTCCCAGGCGGGGGACCGCTACCTCAAACTTCCACCCTCAGCGGGACAACCTCTGCCGCCCGGTCGTGCGGTCCACGGGTGCCGGGAGACCTGCACTTCTGTCCAAGCAGCGAATGAGGGAAACCGGGACCCGAGGGGCCAGAGGGCAGCCGCACCCGCGGCAGAAGACCCGAATGGCTGAACGGAGTTTCCCGGTGGACCAGGTGGCCCAAGACCGTTCGGGGCCACCCGCAAGGCAGGACTTGGTTCCGCTGAGTGTTTAGGAACGGTTTCGTCGTGGCACCCGTGGCGGACCGTCTTCTCGCTGGTCCTGCGTGATGCCGCGGCGCAGGCAGGCGGGCACGGGTGGCTCGTCGGCGCGAGCCGATCGAGACCGGGAACGGCGACAGGTGAGCACGCCACGAATGCGCGGGTGCTGGCGGCATTGCCCGCAGACTGGCGGTACGGCGCGCGAACCGGGCGGCGCTGGGCGGGCACGCCGCCCGGCTGGCGCGACCATCAGGGAGCCGGGCGGTGCGTGTGCGTCGCCGGAACCTGGGCGGGAGGTCACGGGAGCGTCGCCGTCGCCCGGCCCCGTCCTGCATCGTACCGTCCTACCCCCCTGGGTATGACGCGCGGCGTGGGACCAACGATGGTCCGCTGTGCAGCGGGGCGGATCGTGCCGCTGACGGCGAGCCGTCGGCGGTGCGGGCGGTACACTGATGTGCCCGATCGGTCGTGGCGCCGCCGGCAGCCATCAGCGCGCTGGACGGCAAGGAGGACCAATGGGCAACAGGGTCACGGTTCCCGACGTCCGTGCGCGCAAGCGGGCACGGGGCGCGCCGCCCCTCGTCATGCTCACCGCCTACGACACTCCCGGCGCGCGGATCGCAGACGCGGCGGGCGTCGACGTCATCCTCGTGGGTGACTCGGTGGCCAACGCCGTGCTGGGTCATCGCGACACCCTGCAGGTGGACGTGGAGGTGATGGCACACCACGTCGCGGCCGTGGCGCGTGCTGTCCCCGGGGCGCTGGTGGTGGGTGACCTGCCGTGGATGAGTTACCACGTCGATCCAGCGGAGACCGTTCGCAACGGCGCGGTCCTGATCCGAGCCGGGGCGGAGGCGGTGAAGCTCGAAGGGGGGCGCCGACGCCTGCCCATGGTGGAAGCGCTGCTGAGTGCCGAGATCCCCGTCATGGGTCATCTGGGACTGACCCCGCAGTCGGTGCACGCCATGGGCGGGTACCGGGTCCAGGCCAAGCAGCGGGACCAGATCGACGCGTTGCGCGAGGATGCCGTGGCCCTGGCGTCGGCAGGGTGCTTCGCCATCGTGCTCGAAGGCGTGCCCGACGTCGTGGCGGCCGAGGTCACCGCCGAGATCGACGTTCCCACCATCGGCATCGGCGCGGGTCCCGCCTGCGACGGCCAGGTGCTCGTCTTCCACGACGTGCTGGGCCTGGGCGAGGGCGCCTCGCCCAAGTTCGTGCGGCGTTATGCCGAGCTGCGCCAGGTGGCGGTCGCCGCGCTCGAACGCTGGGCCGCCGATGTCCGCAGCGGCTCCTTTCCCGCAGACGCCGAGACCTACCATCTGCCAGGCGGTGTCATGCCCGGTGCCAGCGCCCGGCAGGGCACCGTGGACCAGGAAGGCACCGGGTAGGCACCGGGTCGGCAGTCGTTCCGTTCGTCACGCTCGTCCTGCCAGCCGCGCGCGTCGCAGCTGCCCGAGCCGTCGCCACGGTCAGGCCCGTGCGATCGGGCCCTACGGTCGGGCGGAAGCGGGATGCCGCCGGTTGGCCAGCTCCGCCAGGGACGGGAGATCCCGGGTGGGTGCCCAGCACCGATCCGCTACCATGTGCGGCGGACAGGCCCGCCGGTGATCGCCGCGGGCAGCCCTGCCCCGGTCGATGACGGGGCCCCGAGCGTGGGAGCGCCGGGTCCAGAGGGAGGTGAGCCGCCGGTGCGGCCCTACGAGACGATGGTCATCTTCGACGCCGACACCGACGAGGCGGCGATCTCAGCCGTGCTCGACCGGGCGCTGGACGTCGTCAAGAGCAACGGCGGCGTCGCCGGGTCCGTGGATCGGTGGGGGAAGCGGCCCTTCGCCTATGAGATGCGCCACCGGCGCGAGGGTTACTACGTGGTGGCCGAGTTCACCGCCGGGCCCGACGCTGCGGCTGCCCTCGACCGCTTCCTGCGTCTCGCCGACGAGGTGCTGCGGTTCAAGATCATCCGGTTGCCGGACAAGGTGGCCGGACGGCAGCGGCCCGTCCAGGCCGCCACGGCCGACGCCGGCTGACCGGCGGGAGCGGAGGAGACATGTCGAACGGCAACACCGTGGTGTTGGTGGGCAACATCACCCGCGATCCCGAGCTGCGCTTCACGCCCTCGGGGCAGGCAACGGCCACCTTCGGGCTGGCCGTCAACCGGCGGTGGCAGAACCGCCAGACCCAGGAGTGGGAGGAGGCGACCAGCTTCTTCGACGTGGTGTGCTGGCGGGAGATGGCCGAGAACGCGGCGGAGAGCCTGACTCGTGGTTCCCGGGTGATCGTGACCGGCCGGCTCGAGCAGCGGTCGTGGGAGACCCCTGACGGGGAGAAGCGGTCCAAGATCGAGGTGGTGGCCGACGAGATCGGGCCGAGCTTGCGGTGGGCCAGCGCCCAGGTGACCAAGAACGAGCGCCGTGGTCCTTCCGAGGGGGCCGTGGCACGCAGCGAGCGGAGCGAGCGTCCCGCTCCCCAGGGCGTCGGCGGCGGGTACGGGTACGACGAGGAGCCGTTCTAAGCGATGGCCAAGAGCACCGACCGCAACCGGCGGGCTGCCAAGGAGGCCGCCCGCCGTCCCAAGAAGAAGCCGTGCCTGCTGTGCCGGGACAACGTGGAGTGGGTCGACTACAAGGACGTCGCCATGTTGCGCAAGTACATGAGCGACCGCGGCAAGATCCGCGCCCGGCGCGTGACGGGCAACTGCTCCCAGCACCAACGCGACGTAGCGCTCGCCATCAAGACCGCCCGGGAACTGGTGCTGCTGCCCTACACGCAGCGCACTGTCACTGAGCGCGCCGGCGGGCGTCGCCGGGCCCGGGCCGAGGAGCGCACCGGGCGCGCCGAGTCGACGGCCGAGGCCGCGCCGTCGCCCGACGTGGAGGAGGGTGAGCCCGAAGTGGCCGGCGCCGAGGTGGCGGCGTCCGGCGACGACGCGGAGGTTGCCGGCTGATGCGGGTCCTGCTCCGTCGCGACGTGCAGGGTGTGGGCAGGCGGGGGGACGTCGTCGACGTCGCCGACGGCTTCGCCCGGAACTACCTCCTTCCGACGGGCCACGCGTTGCGGGCCACCGCCGGTATAGAGGCGCAGGCGACCGCCATGCGCCGGGCCCGAGACCTGCGCGACGCCGCCGACCGGCAGGCGGCGCAGACGGTGGCCGCGGTCCTGGCGGCTACCACGGTGACCGTGGCTGCCCGGGCCGGAGCCGAGGGCCGGTTGTTCGGTTCTGTCACCGCGTCGGATATCGCCGAGGCCGTGCAGGCGCAGACCGGTGCCGTGGTCGACCGGCGGCGGATCCATCTCGAGGAGCCCATCAAGTCCCTTGGCGTCCACAGCGTGCCGGTTCGCCTGCACGAGGGTGTCGACGCCCAGGTCACCGTCGAGGTCGTGGCCGCGAGCTGACGGTTCCCTCAGCGGCCGGCGACGCTGAGGGAACGGGGTGTGCCCGCCGTGCCCGGGTGGCGGACCGCCGGCTTGGCGTCGGGGCATCGCTGGCGGGCTTCCGCTGCGTTCGGGTCGGCCGCAGCGACGGCTCCGGGGTTCGCCGCGGGCCGTGCGCGTCGGTGGGCGAGCACCGGTGATGCGCGTGCCCCCAGGCCTGATGTGGCCCTTCGGCGGCCCGAGACGCATGGTCTCGCGGCCCGGTGACACACCTGCCTGGGAGGCTGACCACGTGCGTGTGGTGCCGGTGTGCCCGTGCAGCTGTGAGCTGGGCCAGCGCGCCTCCTGGGCACGGCGACGGCGGACGGGGACCTGCGCGCCGGCTGGGTCCTCGTCGCCGTGGTCGTCGTACACAGGGTGGGGGGCGCCGTCCACAGCACTGTCCACCGCGAATTCGCAGGGTTGGACCTCTCGTTATGCACAGCCCGGATTTGTCACGGTAGCGAGATCATGACGCAGGCACTGGAAGACTCCCGACCCCGCCGACTTCATCGCGCCGGAGGGCGCGTCCCGCCGCACAACCTCGAGGCCGAAGAGTCCGTGCTCGGAGCCATGCTCCTGTCGCGCGACGCCATCGCCGACGCGCTCGAGCACTGCGGCGCCGAGGACTTCTACAAGCCCGCGCACGGTCACATCTTCTCGGCCATCACCTCCCTCTACGCCCGGGGTGAGCCGGCCGACCCGGTGACGGTGGCCGACGAGCTGCGCCGCAACGGCCAGCTCGAGATGGTGGGTGACGCGTCGGTGCTGGTCTCCTTGCAGGTCAACACCCCGTCGACGGCAAACGCCGGCTACTACGCCCGCATCGTGGAGGAGCACGCCCTGCTGCGACGGCTGGTGGCGGTGGCCGGCGAGATCGCCGAGCTCGGGTACTCGGTACCCGAGGACGTCTCCGACGCCGTGGACCGGGCCGAAGCCATGATCTTCGAGGTTGCCCAGCGCCGGGTGGTGGACACCATGTCGCCGCTGCGCGAGCTGCTGGCAGCGAGCCTCGACCACCTCGAACATCTCTACGAACGCGGCGACACCGTCACCGGTGTGCCCACGGGGTACGTCGATCTCGACGAGCGGCTGGCCGGGCTGCAACCGTCCAATCTCGTCGTGGTGGGTGCTCGCCCGGCCATGGGCAAGACGAGCTTCGCCCTGGGGATCGTGGGTCACGCCGCCATGAAGACCGGCAAGCCCGTGCTGCTGTTCTCGCTCGAGATGAGCCATCTCGAGCTGACCCAGCGCCTCCTGTGCTCCGAGGCGCGGGTGGACGCCACCCGGATGCGCAACGGCCGCCTCCTCGAGTCCGACTGGCCCAAGATCTCCGATGCCATCGGCCGCCTCGGCGATGCCCCCATCTTCATCGACGACAATCCGAACGTCACCGTCATGGACATCCGCGCCAAGGCGCGGCGGCTCATGGCGCGCGAGGGCCTTGGGCTGGTGGTGGTCGACTACCTGCAGCTCATGACCGGGCACGGCAAGCGCTCGGGGGAGAGTCGTCAGGTCGAGGTATCGGAGATCAGCCGGGGACTCAAGGTCCTCGCTCGTGAGCTCAACGTGCCCGTCCTGGCGCTGTCGCAGCTGTCGCGCAACCTCGAGATGCGCCAGGACAAACGGCCCGTGCTGGCTGATCTGCGCGAGTCGGGCTGTCTGACGGCCGATACCCGCATCACCCGTGCCGATACCGGTGCCGAGGTGACCCTGGGGGAGCTGTTGCGCCGGGGCGAGCGGGACGTGGCGGTGTGGGCCCTCGACGAGCACCTGCGCGTCGTTCCTGCCACCATGAGCCGCGTCTTTGCGAGTGGGGTCAAGCGCGTCTTCGAGCTGCGGCTGGCCTCGGGCCGGCGGGTGCAGGCGTCGGCCAACCATCCCTTCCGCACGCTGGAGGGCTGGCGGCGGCTCGACGAGCTCGCCGTGGGCGACCGCCTGGCGACCCCGCGCGCTGTGCCAGCCCCGCTGCGGTGCCGGCCCATGCCCGACTGCGAGGTCGAACTGCTGGCCTACCTGCTCGGGGCGGGGGTGCTCGGTGGCAACCGGCGGCCTGTGGAGCTGACCAGTGCCGACGACCGGGTGATCGATGCCGTGACCAGGGCGGCCGCGGCATGGGGCCTGCCGGCACGCCGGAGCAAGACGGGCCGGTGGACGACCGTGGTGCTGTCACCGGCCCGGACCGGTCGGCACCGGCACGACGCGCTGCGGGCGTGGTTGGACGAGCTGGGTCTCCTGGGTCTGCGGCGGGCCGACCTCTTCGTACCGGGTCCCGTATGGTCACTGCCCGACGAGCAGCTGGCGGCGTTCCTGCGCCATCTGTGGGCGGCCGCCGGCGCGGTCGGCTGGCCCGGGGCGACCGCGCACGTGCGGTGCTCGTTCGCGTCGGCCAGTCGCCGCCTGGTGGAGGACGTCCAGGCGCTGCTGCTGCGCTTCGGAGTGGTGAGCAGGGTCCGGACGGTCGGGGCTGACGCCTTCCAGCCGATGCACCATCTGTACGTGTCCGGTGCCGAGCAGCAGCTGCGGTTCCTCGAGCGCGTCGGCGTCGCCGGGTCACGCCGCGCCCTGGCCGAGCAGGCAGCGGCCTACCTGCAGGGCATCGTGCCGGGTGGGGACCGGCACGCCGTGGCGCGAGCGCACCTCGCCGGCGGGGTCTCGGCCTGGGCCGAGTTCGGGGGCCGGAGCGACGTGCCCAGCGTGCCGGTCGCCGGTCGGCTGGCCTCGACGGCCCCCGTGCTCGTCCGGCACGGTCCGGCTCACCGCTCCGGGTACGCACCGAGTTCGCGGCCGGGAACGGTGGCGCGTGAGGCACTGGCGGAGCTTGCGGCAGCGGAGGTGTGGTGGGACGAGGTGGTGGGGATCGAAGAGCTGGGCGACGCCCCTGTCTACGACGCCACCGTGGACGTGCACCACAACTTCCTGGCCAACGGTGTCGTGGCTCATAACTCGATCGAGCAGGACGCCGACGTGGTCCTGTTCATCTACCGCGACGAGGTCTACAACCCCGATTCGTCAGAGCGCGGCACGGCCGAGATCATCGTGGCCAAGCACCGCAACGGGCCCACCGGCGTCGTGCAGCTGGCCTTCGTCGACCACTACACCCGCTTCGCCAACATGGCGCGGGTGTGACCCAGCGTTCCCGCGGGGCACCTACCCTCGGCCAGGCGCCAGCGCACTGCGGCCGTGGCGGTCGAACTCGGCACCCAGGGCGGCGGCGTCCGCCGGCTCCAGGTGCCGATAGGTGTGCGGGGCTCGCCCGGGGCACCACAGCACCGGGTCGTCGCAGACCCAGGCCTGGCGGCGGAGCTCCTGCTTGGTGATCTTGCCGGTAGCAGTGAGCGGCAGGGCGCCGACCACGCGCACGAAGCGAGGTGCCCATTTGGTGCCGAGGTCCGACTGGGCGTCGAGGAACGGGCCGAGCCCGCGCCCGAACCCGTCAAGATCGGTGCCGGGAACCAGCTCCACCGCAGCCATCACCTGGTCGCCGGTGCGTGGGTCGGGGACGGCGTACACGGCGGCGGCCACCACGTCGGGATGGCGTTCGAGGATGCGTTCCACCGGAGCGGCGGCAAAGTTCTCCGAGTCCACTCGCAGCCAGTCGTCCCCGCGCCCAGCGAACCACACGAAGCCGTCCTCGTCGATGTAGCCGAGGTCGCCGGTCCAGTACCGACCGTCGCGTACCCGCTGGGCGTCGGCGTCCGGGTGGCGCCAGTACCCCTCGAACTGAGCCGCACCCGAGCGGCTCACCAGCTCGCCGATGGCCCGGTCCGCGTTCTCGAGGCGGCCGTCGGCACCAATGCGCGCCCGCTCGCACTCCTGGCCCGTGTCAGGGTCGACCACCGCCACGTCGTCGCCGGCCGGGCCCAGGGCGCCGACCGGGGTGTCGGGGGTGCGGATGATGGACAGGCCCCCCTCGCTCGAGCCGTACCCCTCGACCAGCCGGCAGCCGAACCGGCGCTCGAACTCGGCCCGGTCGCGCGCCGAGGCCTCCGTACCGAACCCGAACGCAAGGGGGGTGTCGGCATCGTCAGGGCGCTCGGGGGTGGCCAGGACGTAGGCCAGGGCCTTGCCCACGTAGGTGAAGCGGGTGGCACCGTACCGGCGGACGTCGTCGATGAATCCCGATGCGCTGAATTTCGGGGTGAGGGCCACGCGTGCCCCGACCGCCAGCGCTGGGGCCCACAGGGCCATGATCGCGTTGCCGTGGAACAGTGGCATGGGGCAGTAGCACACGTCGTCGGCCCCGAACCCGTAGTAGCCAGCGGCGCGGACCGCGATGTCGGCCAGGCGGCCCTGTGTGCAGCGGACGGCTTTGGGTGCGCTGGTGGTGCCCGAGGTGAACAGCAACAGGTACAACTGGTCGCGGCGCGCTGATCCCACGCTCCTCGCCATGTGATGCGGGGTGCGCTCGACCTCGTCCGCCGCGACGTGCCGCACCCTGTCTTCTGCCGCGTCCGCCGGCACCGTCGCGCCGGGCGCCTCCTCCTCGGCGTCCCCCTGGGCGTCGCTCCCGCCGCGGCCGCCGATGTCGCCGGTACCGTCGACCCGGACCACACGCTCGGCGGGCACGCCCGTGTCGAGTCCGTCGAGCAGCTCGGCGCCTGCTGCGTCGGTCACGAGCAGGTGGCACTGGGTGAAGGTGATGTCACGAGCCAACTCCTGGCCCCGGCGGGTGGGGTTGACGCCGACGATGACCGCGCCGGCCAGCGCAGCACCGCCCAACCAGAACAGATAATCGGGCACGTTGCCCAACAGGACGCCGATGTGGAACGGCACGGTGGCGTCTGCCGGCCGATGGCGGCGGGCCAGGGCGGCCCGTGCCGCGCTCTCGGCCACGACCTCGCGCCAGGTCCACGACCGATCGCCCGCCACGAGCCCCACCCGGTCGTCGTGCCGGCGAGCCAGCAGGAGGTCGGCGACGGTGGTGGTTCCCGGGGCCGGCAGCGAGCCGGGCACGGGGCCGGGCAGGTGGCGAGGTGGCGGGTCGGGCTGCGGTGCTGTCATTACCCGCGAGTGTTGCACCTCGCAGGAGCGCGGCTACGCTGCGGCCGCCACGTCGCCCCGACTGGTTGGGGGACGGCGGTGGCGCACCCACCACGATGGGCTCACCACGACGGGTCCATCACGATGGGCCCACCACGATGGGGAGGTCTCCGATGCCCGTCCATCCGCAGGTCGCCCAGCTCCTGGCCCAGATCGACGCCCTTGGTCAGCCTCCGGTCGCCGACATGGATCCCGAGCAGTTCCGGGCTGCCTTTCGGGCCTTGGCCACGGTCGGTGGCGGGTCACCGGCCGCCGAGGGCACCGGGCAGCCCAGCACGGAGGAGCACGTTGCTCCGGGTCCGGCCGGCGACATCCCGCTGCGCGTCTACCGCCCCGGCGGTGCAGGTCCCTGGCCCGTGGTGGTGTTCTTCCACGGCGGCGGCTGGGTGATCGGCGATCGCGACACCCACGACGGGTTGTGCCGGCACTTGTGTACCGGCACGCCTGCGGTGCTCATCAGCGTCGACTACCGCCTGGCACCGGAGCACCCGTTCCCGGCCGCTGTAGAGGACGCCGAGGCGGCGACCCGCTGGGCGGCTGCCAATGCCGCGCAGTTCGGTGCCGATCCCGCCCGGTTGGCGGTGGCCGGTGACAGTGCTGGCGGCAACCTGGCTGCAGTCGTGGCCCGCCGGGCCCGCGACCAGGGTGGGCCGCCCATCGCCTTCCAGCTGCTGCTGTACCCGGTGACCGACCTGACCCGGTCGCATCCGTCGTACGTGGCCAACGGGGAGGGCTACCTGCTCACGGCGCAAGCGATGGCGTGGTTCGCCGGCCACTACCTGGCGGGGGCCGATCCGAGGAATCCTGACGTGTCGCCCCTGTTCACGGCGGACCTGCGCGGCTTGCCCTCCGCGTACGTGGTGACAGCCGAGTTCGACCCGCTGCGCGACGAAGGAGAGGCGTACGCCGCCGCCTTGCGCCGGGCCGGTGTGGACGCTACCGCCGTGCGTTACGACGGCATGATCCATGGCTTCCTCTCTATGGACGGGCTCCTCGACGAGGCGCGCCGGGCGTTGGCGGTGACCGTCGAGGCGCTGCGCGCCGGGCTGGCGCCGCGCCGGCCGTCCGGTGCACCCGCTGGAACGGGAGAGCCAGGAGGACGACCGTGAGCGACGACGAGCAGTTCGCCGCGCTGGTTGGAATGCCGGTGAGCACCCGGGGCCCGGCCGTGGCCCCCGATCCGGTGAACCTGCCCATGATCCGGCACTGGGCGGCGGCGTTCGAGGACTGGAACCCCGTGTACCTCGATCCCGAGGCGGCCGCCCGGTCGCGTTTCGGGTCGATCGTGGCGCCACCGCTCATGCTGCAGACGTGGACCATGGCTACACCCCGGATCACGGGCATCGCCGAGCGGGGAGGCTCGCCCGTCGAACCCGACGGGGAGGGCCCGCTGGCCGTGTTCGACCGAGCCGGGTACACCGGCACGCTGGCGACCAACTCCGAGTTCGAGATTCTCCGCTATCTGCACCTCGGTGACGTGGTGCGCGCTACCACCGTGGTGGCGGAGGTGTCACCGGAGAAGGACACACGCCTGGGCAAGGGTCGCTTCGTCACCTGGGTCACCACCTACACCGACCAGCACGGTGAGGTGGTGGGCCGCCAGCGGTTCCGGATCCTCAAGTTCCGGCCGCCTCACCCGGAGCCGTGACCCGCCGCGTGCACCGTCCGGGCGTGGTGAGCGGTGTGCAGGTGGGCGACGAGCTGCCACCGCTTCGGCTGGCGGTCACTGCCACCGTGATCGTGGCGGGTGCCATCGCCACCCGGGACTTCATGCCGGTCCATCACGATCGCGACTACGCGAACCGCCAGGGGGCGCCCGACATCTTCATGAACATCCTGTCAGATACCGCCTACAGCAGCCGCTTCCTCACCGACTGGGCTGGCCCGGATGCCATGATTCGCCGGCTGGGGATCCGCCTGGGCGTGCCGGTGTTCCCCGGGGACACGCTGTGCTACACGGGCGTGGTGACCCGCGTGGCGCGGGAGGACGGTGAGACGGTGGTGGAGGTCGAGTTCCGGGCCACGTGCGACCGGGGGGACCACGTGACCGGGACGGCCGAGTTGCAGCTTCCCATGGAGGACACCAATCCGTTCCGGTGACAGCTGGATCGGTCGCCGGGGGTCACGGCACGCGCCAGGGTCCTAGGCGTCGCGGCGCACGAGGAGGATCCCGCCGACCACCACGGTGACCACCGTGTACGCCAGCAGGATGCCGAGTCCCGCCCAGGGGCCAAAGGTTGGCGTACCGATCAGGCGTGCCGTCGGACGGGTGGAGAGGATCGTCAGGCCGATGTTGGCCGGCAGGTACCGGCTGACGGCGTCACGCACCACGGCGGGCACGGCCTGGGCGATGAGCGGCAAGACCAGCAACACCACCACGTAGGCGGTGATGGCCCCGGCCGTGTGGCGCAGGACGGTCGCCAGACCCAGGGCGAACAGACCCAGGGCGGCAAGGTACAGGCCGCTTTCGACCACGGCCCGGGCCACGCCGGGCTGGCTGAGCACGGCGTGGGGTGCCGATCCGGAGAGGATGGCCTGCCCGATGAAGAACGCGGCGAAGGCCAGCGCTTCGCTCACCACCAGCGCGACCGAACCGAACACCAGGACCTTGGCGGCGAGGACCACTGGTCGGCGGGGAATGGCGGTGAGCGTTGCCCGGATGGTGCCGGTCCCGTACTCGGCGCTCACGACGAGCGCGCCGAGGACGCCGATGGCGAGCTGGCCCAGGAAGAACCCGGTCAGGCTGTGGCGGGTGGGGTCGAAGGTCAGCTTGTCGGGCAGGTCGGTGCTGGTGGACCACGTGTGGGCCGTGGTGGCAGTGGCCAGGACGCCGATGCCGATCACCGCCACGGCCGTGACCGCCAGGCTCCAACCGGTGGAGCGGACCGACCACAGCTTGGTCCACTCGGCGCGCGCCGCGTGGCGCAGACCGGCCCGGCCTGCTGGCCGGGGCCCGATGGCGCCGGCAGACACCGCGGTGTGGTGGATCGTCATGGCCCTCCTCCGGGACGTGGCACCGGCGCACCAGCGGCATGCCCGTCGCTGCGCAGCGCCTCAGCGCTGCGGTACTCGACAGCGTCGCCCGTCAGTTCCATGAAGGCATCCTCGAGCGAGGCCAACGGCGTGAGCTCGTGCAGCGCGATCTCGAGCGACGCGGCCAGGTCACCCACGGCGGCAGCGTCCATGCCCGTGACGGTCAACGATCCGTCGGGTGTGCTGTGGACCGTACCCCCGGCCTGCCGGATGCCCTCGGCCAAGCGGTCGACGGCAGGGGAACGCACCCGCACGGACCGGCGGGAGCTGCGTGACACGAAGTCCGCCACGGAGGTGTCGGCCACCAGCCGGCCGCGGCCGATCACGACGAGGTGGTCGGCGGTGAGCGCCATCTCGCTCATCAGGTGACTCGACACGAACACCGTGCGGCCCTCGGCAGCCAGGTGCTTGAGCAGCGTGCGCACCCACCGGATCCCTTCGGGGTCCAGCCCGTTGACGGGCTCGTCGAACAGCAGGACCCCCGGATCGCCGAGCAGGGCGGCCGCGATGCCCAGGCGCTGGCCCATGCCGAGTGAGAAGGTGCCCACACGCGTGCGCGCCACGCTTGCCAGCCCCACCAGTTCGAGCACCTCGTCCACCCGGCGCGCCGGGATGGCGTTGCTGTGGGCCAGTGCAAGCAGGTGGGCACGTGCCGAGCGACCGGGGTGGATGGAACGTGCCTCGAGCAACGCGCCGACTTCGCGCATGGGCCACGGCAGGTCGTGGTAATGGCGCCCGTTGACCGTCACCGTGCCGGCGGTGGGCAGGTCGAGCCCCATCACCATCCGCATGGTGGTCGACTTGCCCGACCCGTTGGGGCCGAGGAAGCCGGTGACCCGGCCGGGCGGGACGTCGAAGGAGAGCCGGTCCACCGCCACCACATCGCCGAAGTGCTTGGTCAGGCCACGGGCCGTGATCATCGAACCAGCTTGGCACGGTGCCTCCGGTGGCGGGGGTCGCCCGGAGGCTACTGGCTGGCTCAATCGGTGTTAGGCAATCACCTGGCAATCACCTGACAATCACCTGGCAATCACCTGGCAATCACCTGGCGGTTTGCTGGCAATCCGGTGGTGGTCGTCTGGCAAGCACCTGGCAGCGGCCGGTTCCAGCGGCTCGGACCGGTGGTCGGCCCGGGAATCAGGAGCGCTGTGCCGCCCAGCGTTCGAGTACCCGGGCCTGCTCCTCGAGGTGCTGGCGCATGCCGAGGAGGATGGCACGCTCGACCACCGGGCCGACGATCGGGTAGCGCACGCGCAGGTCGCCTTCGATCTCCTGGAGCGTGCCGTTGGGCCGCTCCGAGAACCAGTAGCTCCCCGTACACGTCAGCCGATGTGCGTAATGGTCGGGGATCATGCGGAAGTCGGTGCGGTGCGCACCGACGTCCACGGTGACGTCGTTCACCCAGGACAGCTTGTGGGGATCGAGGACGGCGCGGGCCGGCGGCGCGAGGTGCCCCGTGAAGCGGTAGCGCACCGACATCCGCACGATGCCGCCGGCCGCAGCGTGCTGGTCCAGCACCTCCGGCACCGCGATGTTGGGGAGGTCGCCCAGCGCCTCGTAGAAGGACGGGTCGAGGTAGGCCCGTTCGACCACCGCCAGGGGGGCGTCGATGGGCTGGGCCATCTGGAAGTGCACGAACCCAGGCTACGGGTGGTTCCCCGGAGCCGGATCGGTGGCCCCGAGCCACGGTCCGCAGGGGCGGGGAGGGCGGCCGCGGGCGGACCCAGGACCGCGGTCACCAGGGCGTGCCGTAGCGGTCGCGGTGCGTGTGGTGCTCGAAGGGGTCCCGCCGAGGCGGTCCAAGGGGGCGCGCCGGGTGGCCCAGCGGCACCACGGCGACGGGCCGGACCTCGGCCGGCAGGCCGAGGAGCTCCGACAGGGGACCATCTGCCACCGTCGGCAGCGTGGTCAGGGCAGCGCCCAAGCCGCTGGCGGCTGCGCCCAGCAGGATGTTCTGCACGGCGGGGAAGATGGAGGAGCCCACCGTGTCGGGGCGGCACCGCCGCAGGTGGGCGCACACCACCACCAGCACCGGCGCGTTCGCCACCCCGCCGCGGGCACCGGCGTCGACGTCTGCCAGCAGGGTGGGCGACAGGGTGCCGGCCACCGCCTCGCGGGCACCCGAGGTCCACACGCGGGCGGTCAGCTCGCCGATGGCCTCTCGCAGGCGGACATCGCGCACCACCACGAACTCCCATGGCTGCGCGTTCTCGGCACTCGGTGCGCACACCGCTGCCGCCAGGATGCGGGCCACGACCTCGTCAGGAACCGGGTCCGCTCCGAAGGCGCGATGCGCGCGCTGGGTGTGCGCCAGGTCGAAGAAGCCGGTCGGGATCCCGGCGGAGGGCGCTCCGGGGCGCCGGGTATGGGCCACACCCGGCATTGTGGCCCGGCAGCGGCTGGCTGTGTGCGGCGAGCAGGCGGCCCGGTCGGGTGCCGCTCAGCTCGCCCGCTGCAGGCGGGACCGCTGGCTGGCAGCCGCTGCCGGCCGCGCACCGGAGGCGGGCCGTGTCCGCGGTGCCGACGCGCCCTGCGGATGGGTGCCTCCCGCCGTTCCGTCGGGGTCGACGGCACCGAGGGCGACCAGGGTCTCGTCGATGAGCTTGACGATCTCGTCGCAACGTTCACCCAGCGTCATGGCCGCCTCCTCGCTCCCCACGATCATCCGCTGGTCCTCCCTGATCATCGGCGAATGGGCCCTGGTTCCTGAAGGGACCAAGGTCCGCGCCGTGTGGACCGGATGCCCTCACCACCCACCATGGCGGTAGGCCGGGACTGCCACCACGCACGGTGGGATCGGGTGACGGCAGTGCGCACGGGCCGGCCCAGGCGACTGTGCCTCGGGAGCAGCGGCCGCGCCAGGCCGACCGGAGGACCACGAGCGGTGCATCGTGGCCGGCACGACGAGCGGGTGCGTGCACCGTCCCTGGCGGCGCGGGGCGGCGGTCGCTCACACCACGCGGTTGGCCGGAGACCGACCCGCCAGGACGTCGACCACGGCTCGGCACGCCATCGCGGCCATGGCCGTCCGGGTGGCGAGGCTGGCGCTGCCGATGTGCGGCAGGAGCACGGTGCGTGGGGCGCGCAGGAGCTCGGGGTGCACCTCAGGCTCTCGCTCGTAGACGTCGAGGCCGGCCGCGAAGATCGTGCCGTCGTGCAGCGCCCGTGCCAGCGCGGCTTCGTCGACCACAGGGCCGCGGGAGGTGTTGACGAGCACGCCGTCGCGTCCCAGCCGCCGCAATTGGGCTGGACCGACCAGGTGCCAGGTGGCCGGGGTCAGCGGCACGTGCAGGCTGACGACGTCGGATTCCTCGAGCAGGCGGTCGAGCGAGGCGATGTAGCCGGGCTCGCCCGTGTCGTGCCGGGCATGGTGCAGGACTCGCATGGCGAACCCCGCGGCGCGCTGCGCGACGGCTCGTCCGATGCGCCCGTAGCCCACCAGACCCAAGGTGGCGCCATGGACGTCGCGGCCGAGGTACTGCGTGATCCCCCAGCCCCGCCATGCTCCGGCGCGCACGTCGGCCTCGGCTGTCGAGGAGAGGCGGGAGGCCGCCAGGACGAGCAGGAAGGCCAGGTCCGCCGTCGTGTCGGTCAGGACATCGGGTGTGTTGCACACCGTGATGCCCAGGCGGGCTGCGGCATCGACGTCGATGTTGTCGTAGCCGACGGCGATGGTGGCCACCACCCGCAAGCGCCCTGCCGCCCCCGCCTCGAGAACGGCGGCGTCGATGCGGTCGGTGAGCAGGCACACGATGCCGTCCACGCCCCCGGCGGCCGCGGCAAGCTCCTGCGCGGTCCAAGGCGTGTCGTCCGCGCGGCTGACGATCTCGTGACCTGCGGCACGCAGCAGGTCCGTGCCGCCGTCGGGCACGCGGCGGGTCACCAGGACTCGGGCCATGGCTCGACGCGCCGTCTCACGGGCACGGTACCTGTGGGCTTCCCCGTGCGCGCCATGCCGTGGATCCTACGGGCGTCGATGGTTCCCTCCTCGCTCTGGTGCCCGTTGCCCTGGCGGCATCGCGCGCCAACGGGATCTCCAGGTCGTGCCGTGCACGAAGGGCCCGGCGCTGCGGTGTGGGCGACGGAGCCGGTACCAGCCGGCGTGCGCGAGCTGCAGGTCGCGCACCGCGCGTGGTGGCCGAGTCGACCCGGTAGGCTCAGCCCGTCGCCGACGCCGGGTCGCGGCGCGGACCGCGTCGGCAGGTGGCAACGATCGCCCCGGCAGGGAGGATGCCCGGTGCACCTCGCGGTGCTCGTCAAGCAGGTGCCGCGCGCCGAGTCGATGGCGCTCGGCCCCGACGGCCGGCTCCGGCGCCACGGCGTCGAGCTGGAGATGAACGCCTACTGCCGCCGGGCAGTGGCCAAGGGCGTCGAGCTCGCCCGTGCGACCGGGGGTCGCTGCGTCGTGTTCACGCTCGGGCCGCCACCGGCCGAGGAAGTGCTGCGCGAGGCCATCGCCTGGGGGGCGGACGAGGGCGTGCTCGTGTCGGACCCGGCGTTCGCCGGTTCCGACACGCTGGCGACGGCCAGGGCGCTGGCAGCAGCGCTGACAAAGGTCGGTTCCTGGGACCTGGTGTTGGTGGGTCGCAATTCCATCGACGCCGACACGGGCCAGGTGGGTCCGGAGCTGGCCGAGATGCTGGGACTGCCATTCGTGGGCGCTGTGCGCGAGTTGACGGTGATCGGCGCGGATGTCGCTCGTGCTTTCGCTGGTGGTTCCACAGGCACCGGTGTGGCGGGCACCGCCACCGCTGGTGCCGGCGTGGTGGGTGCTGTGGACGGGACCGGCGGGTCCGCGGCTACCGCGCAGATGGCGGTCGAGGCCCGCTGCGAACTGGACGACGGGTGGCGGCGGGTGCGGGTGGGTCTTCCCGCCGTGCTGTCGGTGGCGGAGCGGTTGACCGAGCCGTGCAAGGTGCCACCGGAGGGACGCGTGGCCGTTCCCGCTGCGGCCATCCGTACCATGCGTGCCCCGGATCTCGGACCCGGGCCCTGGGGGCAGGCTGCCAGCCCCACCTCGGTGGGGCCAGTGCGCGTCGTCGAGCTGGCGCGTCGGCGGATGCGATTGGAAGGGCCGGCCGCCGTCCAAGTGGCCGATGCCGTCCGGCTCCTGCGGACGTGGGGAGCACTGGTCCCGACCGGCGTGCCCGCGACATCCGACAGGCGCACGGCGGGGAATGCTCACACCAGCGGCGACGATGCCGTGCCGTCGGGTGCCGTGCCGGGTACCGGTCCGGCGGTCGTGGTGGTCCTCGAGCCCGGGCGCCAGCGCCTGGCGCGGGAACTGCTCGGTGAGGCCGCCTTCGTGGCGCGCGAACTGGGTGGACACGTGGTGGCGGCCGGTCCGGCGCCAGCCGAGCTCCCGACGCTCACGGCGTGGGGGGCCGACGGCGTGGTCGAGCTCGCCGGTACCGTCGTGGAGGAGGATGTCGCCCGGGCGCTGGTCCGTTGGTGCAGCGGTGCCCAGCCCTGGGCGGTGATCGTACCGGGCACCGTGTGGGGCCGGGAAGTGGCGGGCCGGACCGCGGCGGCGCTGGGCGCGGGGCTGACCGGTGACGCAGTAGGCCTCGGGGTGGAAGACGGTCGGCTCGTGGCGTGGAAGCCGGCGTTCGGGGGGCAGCTCGTCGCCGCCATCACGGCATCGTCGCCCGTGCAGATGGTGACGGTGCGCCCAGGGGTCCTGCCCCTCCGGCGGACCCGCCCGGAGCTGCCGGGAGCGCCGGTGCACCGCGTGCATGGTGCGCCGGCCGGCCGCGTCCTCGTGCTGGAGGAGCGCCGCGACGACGAGGTGGAGGCGCTGTTGTCCGCCCGACGGGTCGTCGGCGTGGGTCTGGGCGTCGCGCCCGACGAGTACGGGCAGCTCGTCCCCTTGCTCGAGGCCCTGAGCGCGGAGCTGGCCGCTACCCGCAAGGTGACCGACCGAGGGTGGCTGCCACGGGCGCGCCAGGTGGGCATCACGGGCCACAGCATCGTGCCGGCGCTGTACGTGGCGATCGGGGTAGCGGGTCGGTTCAACCACATGGTGGGCGTGCGGGGTGCGGGCACGGTGGTGGCGATCAACCACGATCCCCAGGCACCGGTGTTCGATGCCGCCGACGTGGGCATCTGCGCGGACTGGCACGAGGTGGTACCGGCACTGACGGCGGCGCTCACCGGGGCGGGCGAGCACCACCTATCCGACCCGGTTGCCCCGGTGTAGTCGTGCCGCCTCGTCCCGTCCCTGGCGTGGGCAGTGACGATTTCGGGGACCTGCGCGCTCCCGGGTCGTGGCGGCCGTTGGTGGGGCTGGCCGACGTGCAGGCGGCGGCCGACCGGCTCGAGCCCGTCGGGGTTCGTACGCCGGTCATCCGCAGCGACCGACTGTCGGCCCGAGTGGGTGCCGAGGTCTACCTCAAGCGTGAGGACCTGCAGGTCGTTCGGTCCTACAAGATCCGCGGCGCCTACAACTTCATCGCGTCGCTCCCGGCAGCAGCCCTGGGCGCTGGTGTGGTGTGCGCCAGCGCCGGCAACCACGCCCAGGGCGTTGCGTGGAGCTGCCGTCACCTGCAGGTGCCGGGAGTGGTGTTCCTCCCACGACGCACCCCGCGCCAGAAGGTGGCGCGCATTGCAGCTCTCGCCGGTGATCTGGTGGAGGTACGGTTCGCGGGCGACACCTTCGACGACGCCAACGCCGCGGCCGAAGCGTACGCGGCGACGTCCGGGGCGACGGTCGTGCCGACCTTCGACCATCCGGCCACCATCGCGGGCCAAGGCACCGTCGTGCTGGAGGCCGTGGCACAGCTGGGGGGCCCTCCCGACATCGTGGTCGTCCCCATCGGGGGCGGCGGGCTCGTGTCGGGCGTTGCGGTGTGCCTCGACGGTCTGGGTGCGCCGACCAGGATTGTCGGCGTGCAGCCTGCCGGAGCCCCCGCCATGCTGCGCTCCCTCGAGCACCGGGCGCCGGTGACCATCGAGATCACCGACGATTTCGTGGACGGCGCGGTCGTGCGCACACCCGGCCGGCTGACCTTTGCCATTACTCGCGATCTCGTGCACGACGTCAGGGTGGTGGAAGAGGGCCGGGTGTGTACCGAGCAGCTCGACCTGTACCAGGACGACGGCATCGTGGCCGAACCCGCCGGTGCACTGGCACTGGCCGCCCTCGACGATCTGCATGAGGTCGTGGCGGGCAAGCGGGTGCTGTGCATCTTGAGCGGCGGTAACAACGACGTTGCCCGGTACGCGGAGATCATCGAGCGCAGCCTCGTGCACCAGGGGCTGAAGCACTACTTCATCGTTGACTTTCCCCAACAGCCCGGGGCGCTGCGCCGCTTCCTCGACGAGTGTCTCGGGCCCACGGACGACATCGTGCTGTTCGAGTACATCAAGAAGAGCAGTCGTGAGTTCGGGCCGGCGCTGGTGGGGCTCGAGCTCGCGGCGCCGGGCGACCTCGGGCCGTTGCTGGCACGGATCGCGGCCTCGGGTATCGAGGCCCGCCGCCTGCCTCCGGGCAGCCTCGCCTTCCGCCTGCTCGTGTAGGGCAGACAACCGTGGCGGTGCGCGGGATGCGGGGTGGTCGGGTCGGCCTCGAACGCTGCGGTCAGCGTTCCTGGTCGGCAACGAGCGCGGGGTGGATCGTCACGCCGGGTAGCTCGCCCAACGGGGGCGCAGGGTCGGCCAACAGCCGTCGCGCGTCGTCGGCATCAGCTGTCGTGCAGGGTTCGAGGGTGCAACAGAACTCGACCAGGATGCCGTTGGGGTCCGTGGCGTAGATGGAGCGGCACCAGCCGTGGTCCAGCTCCACCACGTCGATCCCGTACTGCTGCCAGCGCCGGCAATGCGCCGTCAGGGCGTCGAGAGTTGGCGCATCGAAGGCGAGGTGGTTGACCCACTCGGGCAGGCCGAGGCCCGTGGAGATCGCGGGATCGAACGCTTCGGGGATGTCGTCGTCGTGCAGGTCCCACAGTGCGAGCATGCCCGAGTCGCCCGTGTCGTAGAAGAGGTGCTTGGCCCAGCCACCGCTGGCCGAGCCCGTGGGAGCGACCTGGACCTTGACCAGGCGGAACCCCATGGCATCGGTGTAGAAGCGGTGCGACGTCTCGAGATCACGAGTGGCGATGGCGACGTGGTGGAATCCCACGCGCTCAGGTTACTGCGGAAGCTGGCGGCGCGCGGGGCTCGTGAGCAGTGGAGGGCCGGGCACTCTCAGGGTCAGCGCTCGGCGTCGTGGTGCCGCCACCGTGCCGTCAGCGTGTCGAGCCGCGCCACCACCTCGGCGTCCAGCGGGTGCGCCACGGCAGCGAGCGCGTCATCGAGCTGCTCGGGCCGGCTGGCGCCCACGATGGGAGCGGTCACGGCCGGTTGGGCGAGGACCCAGCCGATTGCAAGGTGAGCCATGGTGATGCCGGCGTCGGCTGCCACGGCCCGCAGCGACTCGACCGTGGCGAACTCCTCGTCGTGCCAGTACCGGTCCCGGTAGGCGGCACCGATTGTCCCGAGGGTGAAGCGGCCGTCACCCGGTGCGCTTCCTGCCCGGTGCTTGCCCGTGAGCAAGCCGCCAGCCAGAGGGTTGTACGGGATGACCCCCAGGCCTTCGGCCTGGCACATGGGCAGGAGGTCGCGCTCGAAGGCCCGGAACACCAAGTTGTAGCGGGGCTGGACGGACACCACTCGTGCCACGCCCAGCGCCTCGGCCCGTCCCAGGGCACGCGCCACGCGCCATGCGGCCCAGTTGGACACTCCCACGTAGCGCGCCTTGCCCGCCCGGACGACGTCGTCGAGCGCCCTCAGTGTCTCGTCGAGCGGGACCGTCCGGTCGTCGGCGTGGAGCTGGTAAAGGTCGACGACGTCGGTGCCGAGGCGACGCAACGAGGCGTCGATGGCATCGAGGATGTGCTTGCGCGACATCCCTGCCTGGAAGGGCCGGGGACCCATGGGCATGAAGCACTTGGTGGCAAGCACCACGTCGTCGCGGCGACCCGACAGCCATTTGCCGACGATCTGCTCGGTCCGGCCGACCGTGGAGAGGTCGCCGCCGATGGGGTAGACGTCGGCGGTGTCGAGGAAGGTGATGCCACCCTCGGCTGCCCGGTCGAGGATGGCGAAGGAGGTGCGTTCGTCGCACTGCACGCCGAAGGTCATGGTGCCCAGGCACAGCCTCGACACCGGCAACCCCGTCGATCCCAGCCGGACGTGCTCCATGACGCCCTACAGTGCCAGATCACGCTTGGGGCGGACGACGATGTCGGCCACGTGCACCGAGGCAGGCCGGGTGACCGCCCACAGCACCGCCTCCGCCACGTCCTCGGGCGCGCACAGGTGCTCGGGCATCGCTTGACGTGCCCGATCGAGCACGTCGTCGGGGATCTGCTCGCCAGGCGTGAGCTCCACTGCACGGGCGCCACCGGCCGCGGCCAGGCCGTGGAGCACCTGTGGGTCGAAGTGGCGGGCGAAGCTGGTGGCGACGGCACCGGGCATGATCGTCACCGTCCTGATGGGCTCCTCCATGAGCTCGCGGCGCAAGGTGTTGGTGATGCAGTTGACGGCGTGCTTGGTGGCGCCGTACACACCGGAATCCGGGCGCAGCGCCGCAACGGAGGAGATGTTGACGATGTGGCCGCCCTCACCCTGCCGTCGCATGGCCGCGACCGCAGCCTGGCAGCCCACCAGGAGGGCGAGGACGTTGGTCTCGAGCATGATGCGCCAGTGCTCGGGATCGGCCTCGGCGATGGGCTCGGGGTAGCTCACGCCCGCGTTGTTCACCATGATGTCGAGGTGCCCAGTGGAGTGCACCGCCCGGTCCACCAGGGCGCGCAGCTGGACCACGTCGCGCACGTCGAGCTCGAAGGCTTCGGCCGTGCCGCCCGCGGCGGCAATGCGGGTCACGGAATCCACCATGGGCTGCGGCGTGCGACCGCCGAGCACCACGTGGGCACCGGCGCGCCCCAGGAGCTCGGCCACGGCCCGGCCGATGCCACTCGAGGCACCCGTCACCACGGCGGTCTTGCCAGCCAGGGGCACCCGGTCGGTGCGCTGCAGGTCGAGTAGGTCGGTCGCCACTGCACCCTCCTCCGTCGGCGGTCGTGTCCCGCTGCCACCGGCCGCCGTCACGTCCCACCCGACCGGCGGCGCTGCCGGTCCCACCCTAGGCGGGCGGTGTTGCAGCTGCCTCGGCCACCTCGGCGCCGTCGCGTGATCGCCGTCGGCGCCGACGACGTGCTTTCGTTCCCCGCCCTCTGTCGCCGGTCGCCTGTCGCTCGGTGTCGGTCGCCCGTCGTCCGGTGCCGGCTATGCCGGTGAGCCGAAGAAGCCGGCGTCCCCGAAGGCGAAGACCCCGCCGTCGGCGGCCACCAGCCAGTAGCCCTGGCCACTGGGCGTGGCCGCCATGGCGACGACCGGCCGGTCGAGGACGTGTCCACCCATCGAGCCGAGGAACAGGGCGTCCCCGAAGGCGAAGACCCCGCCGTCGGCGGCCACCAGCCAGTAGCCGCTGCCTGGGCCGGTGGGGGACGCGGCCGTGGTGTTCGAGGCACCCGTCGGGGAGCCGCTCGCCGTGGCGCCCGCCGGGTGCGGCGCCGCGGCCATACCAACCACCGGCTGGGCGAGGACATGTCCGCCCATCGAGCCGAGGAACGGGGCGTCGCCGAAGGCGAAGACCCCGCCGTCGGCGGCCACCAGCCAGTAGCCCTGGCCGCTCGGGGTGGCGGCCATGCCCACCACCGGCTGGGCGAGGACACGTCCGCCCATCGAGCCGAGGAACGGGGCGTCGCCGAAGGCGAAGACCCCGCCGTCGGCGGCCACCAGCCAGTAGCCCTGGCCGCTCGGGGTGGCGGCCATGCCCACCACCGGCTGGGCGAGGACATGTCCGCCCATCGAGCCGAGGAACGGGGCGTCGCCGAAGGCGAAGACCCCGCCGTCGGCGGCCACCAGCCAGTAGCCCTGGCCGCTCGGGGTGGCGGCCATGCCCACGATGGGCCTCGCCAGGTGGATCTGCTGCGCGTCCCCGTCGAAGGCACTGTCGCCGTAGGTGAGGACCTTGCCGAAGGCGGTGACCATGGCATAGCCCATGCCGTCGGGGGTGGCGGCCATGCCAACCACCTCGCACTGGGTGGCAGGCGAATCGCACGGCGGCGGCGGTGGTGCGGGCACTGCCGTGTTGCATGGTGCGTTCATCTGTGCCGTGGCGTCGTCGGTGGCCGACGTCGTGGTGCAGGTCGAGTCGATCTGCCAGGGCGGTACGCACGACACGACCCGGCACTGGATGCGCCCGAGGCAGGCGATGTCCTGGTTGCACTGCCCGTAGCGGAACTGGAAGCAGCCCGTCGCCCAATTGTTGCAGTCGCCGAGCGCGCACTCACAGGTGAGACCGTCGCACGAGGGATCGCAGAAAGGCCATCCGTTGCCGCACCCGGTGGTGCAGCTGCAGACGGCGTTGCAGTCCATGTAGTAGCGGGGTCCACTGCAGAAGGTGGAGCCGTCGGCCTTCCACCACCCGCCGATGACGGATCCTTCCGGGCACCAGTTGTAGCCCCCGTTGATGGTGCAGCAGAACTGGGTGTAGCCGTCACAACAGGTCGAACCACAGCCGCAGCCGGGGTCGGCACACCGGCAGATGTAGCCGTAGGCGGTGGCGGGTCGGAGGGCAAAATCGATCCCGCCCACGGTGAGGGCCGAGCCCACGAAGGCGGAGCGCACCAGGACGCTGCGCCGGGACAGGCGCCGCTCCACGGCCCAGGCCAGGCGCTCGACCAGCGCCGGGTTCACGCCCCGATCGCCCTCCGCGTCGCCCGAGCGTCTCCGGCAGCGGCGGTGCCGGACTCGTGGACGAGGAGCCGGCGCGCCGCGTGCACGCGGCCGAGCGGGCCCATGACGAGCAGGGCGAGCCATGCGATGGCCGTGCCCAGCGCGAGAAGCACGACGCCGTCGACGGGATGGGCCACCAGCACGCCGCCCGTCGTTCGCTCGGGCAAGCGCCCGAACGCGACGAGGGCGGCTGCCGTCCCCAACATGACGTCGACGGCCACGTGCAGGCCGGTGGCCGGCGTGTCAGCGCGGCCGAAGCACCCGCAGCTGGCCACCGGTCCGCCGCGGGCACGGATGCTCAGCACGACCAGGCTGAAGGCACCGTAGGATGCGGCCACCGCCAGCGCGACGGGGCGGGACGGCCACACGGCTGCCGCGCCGCCGAGCGCTGCTTCGGCCAGTGCGCCGGCGCGGACGGCCGCCCCGGCGATCCTCAACGCGGCTGGACGGCTGGCAACCGGCACGGCGAGCAGCAGGGCGCGGGCGGTGTCCTGTGGGCGCCGGGTCTTGGCGATCCCGGCGACGACGAGCAGGCCGCACGCAGCGAGGTAGGGGGCGAACCAGCTCATGGGACTCGGGTGGCCGTGGGTGCCGGCGGGGACGCGTCCACCGGGTCGTTGACTTCCGATGGGTCGATGACGATGCCCTCGAGCAGGGGATCGAGGCGGGGTGCGAGGATGAAGCGCATGGCGTAGGACCCGAGGACGGCGTACAAGGTGAAGGCCCGTCCGGCTTCCGTGAAGAACCACTGGCTCCCGGCCTGGTCGGCCAGGCCCCGGCGCAGCACGGTGGGGCGGAAATGCTCGGGACGGAGGCGGCGCGGCATGCCCTGGCGGGCGAACAGCGCGCTGCCGACGCTGTCGGGCCCGTACTCGAACAGCACGACGAACAGATCGGTCGGTCCCATGCGCTCGACGGCGCCGCCGCCAAAGTCCCCGACCCGTTGCGGGAGCGCGAACGTGGCGAAGTGGGCGACGGGACGCGGGTCCTCGTCGGCCACGCGTCGCCGGCGGAACACCCGGCCTTCGAAACCAGGCGGGACCAGCGCTGAGATGCCGTGGGCCTCGACGATGGGCATTCGGGACCGTCAGCTGTCGCCGGTGGGCCTGTGGTCGCTGCGGGGAGCGGGACCGGCCATCGCCGGACCACCAGTTGGCCTGCTGGCAGGGGTGGTCGGTGAGGTCTCGTCACGTCGGGAGGGGGCGATCACGTCGTCGAGCGACGTGGGGTAGAGGCTGGGGTGGCCAGGGCCGATACCCGCCTCCAGCAGCTGGCGGTCGTTGTCGGCTTCGCGCCGGCGGTCGTCGGTGCCCGGCGGCGGGACGCGCCGGAGGAGGCTGCGGTGTCCGATCCGCTCGGCACGTGCCTGGCGGACCATGCTGGCGACCTGCTCGAAGTGCAGCGCCGTCCCCTCGCCCACCCGCTGGCGTGTCCGGCCGTCGACGAGCACGAAGAACGGCGACCCGGGAACCTGGTAGTCGTCCCACGCCTTCGAGGACATCACGACGGGGACGTCGGGCGGGGCGAGGCGAGCCACCTCGGCCGGCAGTTCCAGCTCAGGTCCTTTGGTCACCACCACGGGTCGGACGTCGGCAGGGAGCCCTGCCCCACGGGGGTCGGCGAGTGCCCGCCAGAACGAGGCGCAGCTGCCGCACCCGCTGGTGAGGAATGCGAACAGCGTCAGGTGCTCGGCACTGACCGACACCGTCAGCGCGTCGCCGGTTGCCGTCACGCCGGCGACGTCTGCCACGGCTGTCGCGTCACGCCCGGCAGGCAGCGGTGGCCCGATGCGGATCAGCTCCTCGTCGTCGCCGCTGCGCACTCGGGCACCGGAACCGGCAGCTCGCGCCACCTGCGTCTGGTCGAGCGGGTCGCCCACACCCGCTCCCAGCGAGTGCAGGGCACGCAGGATGTCAGCATGGCTGCGCAGCAGGCCGGTCACGAGCACTGCCAGCAGCAGCACCACCACCGTGTCGGCGATCACCAGTGCGAGCATGGGAACCACCTTCCCGGGCACAGGACGCGGCCCAGGCGGACTGTACCGCCATGTGCCACCAGCTGGTGTGCGCGCTCGGGTGAGACGAGCAACGACCACGCGTGCAGCGTTCGCTGGTGCGTGGCTACGCTCGGGCAGACCGACACACGCGCGGGCCGAGCGGAGGGGGAGGCAGAAGGTGCACGCGCTGCTCGTAGCTCTGGCTATGGTGACCGCGCTGGGCGCGGCTGTTCGCTCGACCTGGTCGCCCTGCGGCCTGTCCATGTTGTCGTCGATCACCCCTCTCGGGGAGCGTGGTCGTGGCAACCGGTACGGGGTGACGGTCGCCTGGTTCGTGGCGGGGGCGATGCTCGGCGGCGCGACCCTCGGCCTGCTGACTGCGGCACTGGCGGCGGCGGTGGCGGCCGGCCACCTGCCGGTAGGGGTCGTGACCGGGTTCGTGGCCGCTGCATCGCTGGCCACGGCGGCGTCGGACAGCGGTGTCCTGGGTTTCCACCTGCCGTACCACCGGCGCCAGGTCAACGAGCGCTGGCTGGACCAGTACCGCTCCTGGGTGTATGGCGCGGGGTACGGGTGGCAGATCGGCACCGGCCTGGCGACCTACGTCATGACCTCGGCCGTGTACCTCACCATCGTGCTGGGCGCCGCCACGGGTTCGCCGAGGGCCGCGGCGGCAGTCGGGGTGCTCTTCGGGACCGTGCGCGGCGTAGCCGTGCTCCTCGGCGCGCGCCTGACCACCCCGGAGGCGCTGGCCGGGTTCCACCGACGATTCGACGCATTGGGTCGACCGGTGCGCGCCGCCGTGGTGGCACTCCAGGTGGCGGTGGCCGAGGTGGCCGCGGCCGGCGTGTGGCGCCCCGGTGCGCTGGTCGTTGCCGGGGTTGCTGGTGCGGGCGGGTCGTTGACGCTGCTTCGCGCCCGGCGCAGGACCGTTCAGCCCACGCCGATGGGCGCGCGCGTGCCGGCCAGCGCATCCGCTGGCCCCGGACGGCCGAGGTAGAAGCCCTGACCGTTGCGGATGCCCAGGCTCCGCAACGTGTGTAGCTCACGATCGGTCTCGATGCCCTCGGCGACGATGGTCGCACCGATGTCGGCAGCGAAGGACACGAGGGCGTTGGCGAGGGCGCGGCGCACCGGGTCGTGGTCGATCCCGCTGGTGAGCTCGCGGTCGAGCTTGATGACGTCTGGTGAAAGGCGCAGGATGTGGCGCAGGCTGGCGAACCCGGCGCCGGTGTCGTCGATGGCGAGCGCGGTGCCGGCCCGCCGCAGCGCGTCGATGCCTTCGACCAGTGCGGGGTAGTCGTCCACCCGCACGTGCTCGGTGAGCTCGAGGACCACCCTGTCGGCATCGGTCGCGAGCACCGCGTCGGTGAGCCGCTGGTCGGTGGCGGCTGCCGGGCCGACGTTGACGCCCAGGCGCACACGCTCTGGCAGGTGCGCCAGCAACGCCAGGGCGGCGTTGACGGCATGGAGCTCGAGTTCGATCCCCAGACCCACGGCGTGGGCCTCGGCGAACCAGGCGTCGGGTGGGCGGTGCGGCGCACTGTCGAACCGGGCCAGCGCCTCGGCTGCGATCACCTCGCCCGTCACCAGGTCGAACACTGGCTGCACCACGATCGCCAGTGGCTGGCGCAGGGCGTGCTCGATGCGCCGGCGTGCCGAACGGTCGTGGACCGCGGACACGGCGAGGACGCCGCTCACGAACTGCTCGACGGCGCTCGTCGATCCATCGGCCGCGGAACCGCCAGCCTCGTCACCGCTGTGGGGGTCGGTGTCTGGTGTGCGGCCGGAGGACAAAGAACCCGAACCGGTCGTCACCGGCCGTTCACCGAGCAGGGCACGGGTGATGCCGGAGAGATCGAGGGCGGTGCCGATCACCGCGCTCACGAAATGGGCCAGCCGGTTGAGCGTCGCCTGCTGGTGGCCGCCGAAGGTGCCTGGGTGGGAAGAGCAGACCTTCAGGACGCCGAAGGCGACATCCTGGTGGACGAGGGGCACGCAGATCATCGAGCGGATGCCGAGCAGGCGGCACGCCTCCCGGTCGACGCGCCGGTCGAGCTCGGCGTCGTCGCACACGAGGGTCCGGCGTTCGCGAACGGCCAGGCCGGAGAAGCTGGCGTCGACCGCTAGGCGGACGTTCTCGTGGCCGGCCAGCATGCCTGCCACGCTCACGTAGACCAGGCCGCCGTCGGCCGCCAGTAACTCGACGGCGGCACCCTCGGCGCCGTCGGTGAGCTCGACCGCCTGCCGGGTGATGCGATCCATCACCGGTAGGGGGTCGGTCGCCTGCCGGATCGCGTCCCGGAGCTCGAGCTGATCGTCCACGGCCCTCACCTCGTCACGTTCCGACGTCTCTCATTGTCCGATGCCACCGGGAAGCCGTCATGGCCGCGGAGCGAAGGTTGACCGTTCGTTGTGGTACGCCGCAACCCGGGGGACCCGCCCGATGGCACCTGCCGGGCGTGGCGCGCCGCCGTGCGCCCGACCGCCAGGGGGGCCGGTCCGAGAGGTTCCACTCGCGATGGATGGAGCGGTTCCCCACTTGACGCTGCGGACGTCCCGTCGGCGATTCCTGAGAGGATGTCCCGAGCGGCGTGGATTTTCGGTAGCGGCCCCCGGCGTGTCGGCTATGCGGCCACCTCCTTCCGTGCAGCGTAGGCGGTGGGTGTAACCGTGGCCTCCAGAGCGGTGCGCAGCGCACGCAGGTGCAGGTAGCC
>Ga0209061_1002041_pt1 | contig 28326 bp, 22 predicted proteins | sample Coa_R1_10_FD_187157 | JGI IMG/M metagenome (GOLD analysis project Ga0209061, IMG submission 187157) | Surface soil microbial communities from Centralia Pennsylvania, which are recovering from an underground coalmine fire - Coalmine... | ecosystem: Environmental > Terrestrial > Soil >... | reverse complement strand
GAGTCCACTATGCGCACGTGTGATATGGATGCGCCGTCAAGTATGAGTGAGCCGCTAACCTCGCAGCTATCCACCTCTACACCATCACCGATGGAGGTGTAGGGCCCGATATAGGAGTCCTTTATCACGCAGCCCCTACCCACATAGCTGGGACCCCGCACAATGCTACCGATAATCTTTGAGCCCTCCTCCGCTGTGACCCTGCCTTCGACGCTGGATGAAACAGTCTCCGAGGCCACCGAGGCTGAAGCGTATCTGTCGAGCAGGGTTCTGTTGGCTTCAAGCAGGTCCTCGGGGCTACCCGTGTCCTTCCACCATCCCTGCACAACCCTGAACCTCACCTCCCTCCCCCTGTCCACTAGACGTTGAATGGCGTCGGTTATCTCCAGTTCACCCCTCCAGCTTGGTTCAAGCTGTGCTATAACATCGAACACCTCGGGTGTGAATCTGTAGACGCCTACAAGCGCTAGGTCAGAGACTGGCTCCTTGGGTTTCTCCACCAGCCTCACTATCCTCCCACCCTCGACTAAGGCCACACCGAACCTGTTGGGGTTGGCCACACGTGCGAGGAGCACCGCGTTGAAGTCTCCTCCGGCCACGACGTCTTCGAGGCCCTCAAGTACAACGTTATCACCCAAGTACACAACAAAGTTGTCTCCCCCCACGAAGCGCTCAGCCCTACGCACGGCGTCCGCTAACCCACGCGCCCTCCCCTGGTAGACGTAGGTCACACGCACCCCCCACTTCGAGCCGTCACCGTAATAGTCAACAACCCGCTCGGCACCGTTGTCCCCCAGTATGATGCAGAACTCGTTTACACCTAGAGCCCTAAGCGCATCGAGACCCCACTGGGATATCGGTTTACCAGCCACCCTGATGAGCTGCTTCGGACCAGTGTGTGTGAGCGGTCTAAGCCTCGTGCCCTGCCCCCCGTGTAGGATAACAGCCTTCACACAGCCATATACTCAAAGCGGCTTAAAAGCTTAAACCCTTCAAACCGCTTATAAGCATCCACGTGGAGTATCTGTGATGCAGCTCATACTTGGAGGGGCGGGTTTCATCGGTTCAGCGATGGCGCGGAGGCTCCACAACCCAGTGGTCTACGACGCGCTCACATATGCGGGTAGAAGGGAGAACCTAACCGACGTGGAGCACGTGTTCGTGAAGGGTGACATACTCGACATCAAGTCTCTTGAGACGGTGATTGAAGAGTATAGGCCGGAGGTGGTGTTCAACTTCGCGGCTCAAACACACGTTGACCGCTCCATAGCGGACCCCCACCCCTTCCTCCAGACCAACGTGCAGGGCACACTCAACATATTAGAGCTCGCCCGCAGACATCGCTTCAGATATGTCCACGTGTCCACGGACGAGGTCTACGGGGAGCAGGAGGCCGATGAGTCTTCACCCCTAAGGCCGAGCAGCCCCTATTCGGCTTCGAAGGCCGCAGCCGATATGTTCGTGTTCGCCTACGTACGCACATACGGTGTGGACGCATTCATCGTGAGGCCGTCCAACAATTATGGGCCAAGACAGTTCCCCGAGAAGCTCATACCAAAATCACTCCTAAGGATGCTTGCGGGTAAAGAGGTACCCATCTACGGCGACGGCAAACAGGTTAGGGATTGGATACACGTTGAGGACACCGCCCGTGTCATAGCCAGCCTCGTGGATAAGGGTGAGCCCGGCAGGGTCTACAACATACCAGGCGGCCAACTGGCAACAAACATTGAAATCGTCAACACGATAGCCGAGATAGCGGGCATAGAGCCAAAACTCAAGTTCGTGGCTGACCGACCAGGGCACGACAGGTTTTACAGGATGAGTACAACCCTGAAGTATGAGGTTACACCCCTACGTGAGGGGCTTAGGAAAACCGTTAGGTGGTACCTCGACAACAAGTGGTGGTGGGAGCCCCTCCTACAAGACAAGTTCTACGGGGAGGATGAATCATGGCGCTCATAATCGGCGGCTCGGGGCAGCTGGGCAGAGAACTTGCTAGGTACTTCGAGGGTGCACTGCCCACATACAATACGACGCCGGTGGAGGGTGCTGTGAAACTCGACCTCACAGAGCCCCTAGCGGTCGAGGACTTCATCATAAAGAGGAGGCCGAGCGTGATTGTGAACACCGCAGCCTACACGGATGTAGATGGATGCGAGGAAAACAGGGAGCTAGCCTACCGTGTAAACAGCCTAGCAGTCAAACACATCGTGCGCGCCGCAAGACTCGTGGGCTCATACCTCGTCCACGTGTCAACCGACTATGTTTTCGACGGCGAGAAAGGCGACTATAGAGAGGATGATACCCCCTCACCCATAAACCACTACGGCCTCACCAAGCTATTAGGTGAAGCGTACGCGTCATCCTACGATGACGCGCTCATCGTGCGCACATCCGGCGTGTTCGGCCAAAAGAACAACTTCCCCCTACTAGCACTCCAGAAACTAAGGAGAGGTGAAAGGGTCGAAGCCGTCGAGATGTGGTACTCACCCATACACGCATCAAACCTAGCCACAGCGATGGCGGAACTAATCAAGAGAAGACTCACGGGGGTAATACACGTCGCGGGTGAGAGGGTTTCCCGCTACGAGCTGGCTCAAGCCATAGCCAAACAGATAGGAGCAGACCCAGAACTCGTGGTAAGGGTACCCTACCCACAGGCGCGCTTCAAGGCTAGGAGACCCAGGGACAGCTCACTCAACTCTCAGAAGGCGAAAACAATGCTCAAGCAACCATTCAACACACTCGAAGCAAACCTCCGAGCACTACTCGACGCCTCCACAAACGCTGAGGCAGCCAGACACAGCTAGGCCAAGAACTACGCACAACAATACCTCATCCACCAAACCAGTAAAAGATTACGTATTATTCTGAGTCCTATAAGTATCCTCCACCCCTGAAACACTTGGGTTACCCGCCACGAATGGCGGGTCAAAAATCAGCGTCCGCCTCCAACGAACGCTAAAAATGATTTTGATCTAACACTCACAGAGTGAGCTACCCCGCCCTGAAGGGCGGAGCTTCCTGAATCATCGCTCCACCTTGCCTCCTCACCAGCCCCAGTGAGGGTAGAGGAGGTATTGGGTGGAGCTCCCCAACCAGGCACACCTAGAGGGTGGCTCCCACCCTGCGCGCTTTAAGAGAACCAGAGAAGCGTTGAGATCCCGGTCTAGGGTGAAGCCGCAGTTGGGGCAGCGGAACACCCTGTCCTTCAAAGTCAAACCCTGATTGATTCCACCACACCAGAAGCACTCGCGGGAGGAGTTATACGCGGGAACAGCGAGCACGGCTCTCCCCTGCTTTTGGAATTGCCACTCGAGTATCCGCCTTAGCTCAGAGAACGCGGAGTCGTGGAGCCGAAGCCTTCTTTTTCTGGTTTCGCCCTTCTGGATCAGGTCGACGACGTTCAAGTCTTCTAGAACCAAAATGTCGTACTCAGTTGCGAGCAGGGCGCCGAGCTTAAACAAAAGGTCGCGCCTAAAATCTTTTACGTATTCGTGCTCCTTCGCAAGCTTCAGCTTCGCCTTAAACCAGTTCTTGGAAAGTTTCTTCTTCCTTGAGAGGCTTCTCTGTAGCAATCGGGTTCTGTCTAGGGAGCGCTCAAGCGGTTTGGGGTTATCAAGAAAGCGGCCGTCTGAAAGAGTGGCGAGCCTGGTTATCCCCACATCCAAGCCCACCGCCTTCTTCGGCTCACCCGCAGACGCCTGCTCATACGCTGCCTCTTCCCCTTCTACGAGAAACACCACATACATGCGTCCCGAGGGGTTGAGTTTGATGCACACTTGGCACACGCGCTCCAAGGGGAAGTCCCTGTGTATTATCACAGTGAAGAAGCCGACCTTACTCAGGTAGAGCAGAGCCTTCTTTTTCTTTGTGTTTTCGCCTTGTCCCACCGCCCTGATATTCGAAAGCCTCCAGCCACTCTGGGGGTAAACCAGAGAGAGGTACTTGTGGGGCTTCTTTTTCCTCGGCTTGTTCGCGAGGCCCTCGAAGAACCTTTGGCGCGCCTGATAGAGCCTCTCCGCGACCTGCTGGGCTACTTGGGAGTGCACTGCTTGGAACTCTGGGTTCCGCTTTCTTAAGTCCAAAGCGAGCTGTCTTAACTCGTTCCTGCTCATGGTGTGCTTGTTTTTCTCGTACTCCTCCTCTTCGGAGTGCAAGAGCGCGTTATAGAGCTTGCAGGCTACTCGGAGTTGGGTTCTTAACACCCGCGCAGTGGTGTTCGAGGAGTACGCTCGGAATCGGTAAGCTCTTGCACCTACACCCAACACTCCCCCACACCCCTAGATATTCTTTTCTGGATCCCCGCCTTAAAAGGCGAGGTTTTGGAATCTTTATAAAAAGTGGTTTTGTGTGCCCTTCGTTACGGCGTGTTGCTCAATTTTTTACTTCTTCGCTTACGAGCTCCTCTTTTGATGCCTCCTCAAGCACCGAGTTTCTGGGTTCACGTAGGGGTATTGTGATTAGGGCGCCTATCACTGAGAGGACCGCTAGCATTATCATTATGTTTTTCACACCCATGGTGACAAGCAGTGTTGGGAATAGGAATGTTGTTATGGCGGCGCCTATCTTGCCTGATGCGGCGGATATGCCGTGTCCCGTTGTTCTGTAATTTGTGGGGAAGACTTCTGCTGGTACGACGAATGTGGTTGTGTTGGGTCCGAAGTCGATGAAGAAGTATGTGAGCACGTAGAACAGTAGGGCGAGTTGGGTGGGCACAAGGAAGCCGGTGACCTTTGTGCCGGCTGTGACCATCACGAGCGCCACGGCTGTGTAGAACACGGCCATACCGATGAAGCCTTGGATCTGAATGACACGTCTGCCCAGCCTATCCATGAGGGCCACAGCTGTGAAGTAACCTATGAATCCCACGAAGAACGGCAGACCCGCGTCGAGTATGAGTCCCGATATCTGGTCGGTTACTGGGAGCGTTGACTTAACCGGCAGGAATGTGCTGACTATTGGTCCGCTGAAGACGCCTGTACCGTAGAACGCCATATCCAAGAGGAACCAGGTTATCGAGGTTATGAGTAGTGTGGACCCATATTTGCGCGCGAACTCTGCGAATCCGTACCTCTTCGAGGAGACACTCTTCAGGCCCACCTTCACACCCAGTGTCTCACCCGCCTTGGTCGCCTCATCCCTGTTTCCCTTTGCAAGAAGCGAGTAGCGTGGTGTCTCAGGTATCTTCCTCCTCAGGTATATCACTGATGCAGCGGGGATCGCGCCCAACCCAAGCATAACCCTCCACGCCAACGCTGGGGGAAGCGCCACCACACTCGCGAGGCCGACGAGCACCGCGGCCACAGAGCCGAAGCCCTGGTTCGCGAACACTAAAGCCACAAGTTTACCCCTATCCTTCCTATTGGAGTACTCGCTCATTATGGTGGCCGACACAGGGTAGTCACCCCCTATACCTATACCTTGGAGGAAGCGGAAGGCTATCAGCCAGTAAAGGTTTGGTGACAGCGCGGAGAGTATCGCGCCCAACGCCAGCAGGGAGGCCTCCACGCCATACACAGTCTTCCTACCCACCCTATCGGCTACGAAGCCGAACAGGAGTTGGCCGATAACGGCCGCGAAGATGGCTGATGCACCTATAAAACCAGAAGCGGGCATACCGAAAATCTTTGTCGCAGGGTTGAACCCGGCTATGCTCGTCTTGTTGAACACGTCGAGCACGGCGCCTATTATGAATAGGTCGTACGCATCCGTGAAAAAGCCCATGCCAGCCGTGAACCAGATCTTAATGTGGTTGAAGGACATCTTCAACTCGTCAATGTCCCTAAACGGTGTAACACTTTCACCCATTTTCCATTCGACTTTAAGTTTGTAAAACAACCTCAAAAGCCTTTCCACTATAATAAATATAGGCTATATAGTAATATATATTATATATAGTGTCTGTGAAGGAAAACCCAAACTGCGGCAGACAAGGCCACCCGACGCTGAGAACTTAACCAAAACGTAAGACATTCGAAACCATAGAAATAATATCATTAACCAACACCGTCAACACCACAAAACCCGTAGCGCACAACATTGACCATATGATACCCCCAATGATAACATTCACGGGTGTTACCTATACACCTCGAGCCTAAACTACTCATGCCCATGTGCATGACCAATCCACAGAAACCCTCAAATAGGCTCAAAATACTCTAGCCCAAGATACCAGTTGATACCGATTGTGATGCTCTTAATCTCCACAGGCTTGGGACTAGCGCACGGCGCAGAACCCGACCACTTAACCGCAATATCCGCCTTGGGTAAGGGGCTGAGGAAGGCGGTTTGGTTCGCGTCGGGTCACAGCCTAGGATTCGCACTAATAGCGCTACCCATACTCCTCGCCCTGCACTCCCTACCCGAAAACGACCTCTTTAAACTGGTGGCCGACACGGTGTCACTGGGGGTCTCGGCTGTGGTGATTTATTCGGAGCTATCTGGCAGGGAGCTCGAGGTTGGATACGTGAAGGGGGGAGGTCTGGGTGTTGCACAGGGCGCTCTCGCGTTCACGCCCACGAAGGCCTTACTCTTGGTGCTGGCATCCACCGCCACTCCACCCATCATGTTACTTTCATTGGCGCTATTCATGTTCGCATCCTCAGCTTCCATGGTTGGCTTCGGTCTCTTCAAGAGCACTCTTAGACGCGAGTGGGATCGCTACCTAAACCTCATAATAGCGATAGTTGCGGCCGTCTGGGTTGTTCTCTCTATCCTAGCGCACCGCATCCAACAGCTTGGCCATAGATATATCCATACGGCTCTGTGACGACACTTTTGATGACACAATGGTGTGGCATACCAGCGGAGGTCCACTCGGGGAGCTCTCGCAAACCAACGAGTAAATTTGAGTGATGCGGGTGTCGGTGTGAGCGAGCCGCAATCTATGCTGCCGCAGCCCATGTGTATGATTACGCGATTTATGTAGCAAAGCACCCGATAGAGTAATTTTATGTGTGTTTACCTTATCACCAGTATAGACGGGCTGACTAGGCCCGGTCCGTGTCTACCGACATCATTAGACGGCGTCTGTGTGGGGTACATCTATACAGGCGGTTATGGGTTCCTGATTAGGTGTTCCTGAGCCTTCAACCGAGGCGTGGCTCACAGGGTAGATTATGTGGCTCGAGGGGGACACGACTGCCTGTTGGAATAAAGCTATGCTATGACGACAAACCTTTAAACCCACTGAAGTCGGGGGTGTTTAAGTGGTCGAACTAGTTTACGTGGCTATATTAGGTGTACCTAAGGTTTAATGCCCCCACTATGCGGGGTCTTCGCTGTTTCAGCGTAGAGGTAGCAGGCAACATCTGTTTCCTCTAGGTGTATGAGTGGAGGATACTTTGTTGTGCATACGTTGAACGCGTATGGGCAGCGTGGCTCATACCTGCAACCCTGAGGCGGGTTTATCAGGCTTGGTGGCTCGCCTCTTACTGGTTTAGGTGGCCCCCCACCTATTGTTGGTGTGGAAGCGAGGAGCGCCTGTGTATAGGGATGTCTAGGTGAGCTGAGAACCCGCTTTGTCGACCCTATTTCGACGATCTTACCCAAGTACATCACGGCCACACGGTCAGACAGGAACCTCGCTACACTTGGATCATGGGTTATGAGTATGTATGTGTATCCTCTGAGTTTCTGTAGGTCTACTAGCAGGTTGAGTATTTGGGCTTGCAGTGTTACATCTATGCTAGTTGTTGGCTCGTCAAGCACGATTACCTTAGGTTCACTTATTATGGCTCTAGCTATGGCTACACGTTGCTTTTGCCCCCCGCTGAGCTCTCCCGACCTACGCCCTAAGAGTGAAGCATCAAGCCCCACAAGCCTAAGCGACTCCTCAACCCTAGCGCGAACCTCTTCCCTACTTAAGGCTTCCACGCTGAGTGGCTCGGCTACGCAGTCCCCCACGGTAAGGTATGGATCCAAACTAGAGCTCGGATCCTGAAAAACCATCTGAAGTTTACCCCGTTGCTCCCTGCTTTCCCTGGCACTCTTTACCTCTGAGCCTTCAAGTAGGATCCTACCAGAATCGGGTTTTTCTAAACCCACAATCAGTCTTCCGAGAGTGGTTTTACCTGAACCACTCTCACCTAGGAGGGCCAGGGTTTCAGCCCTCCTAACGCTGAAGCTCACGTCATCCACAGCTGTGATCCACTTCTGGTTTCTATGCATGATTCGATCAAACAACCCCATACTTCCTACGGGGAACCTCTTGACGACGCCTTCAACCCTTAGACATTCTTCGACACTCATTCGTACTTCTCACCGTAGTTCACACACCTTACAAACCTGTCTCCAAGCTCTATGAGTGCTGGCACCCCTCGTATGCATGCGTCGTGAACATAAACACAACGCGGTGCGTAAGCGCATGCCTCCCCCGTCCACCCATCTTGCTGGTCTTTCTGCTGGAGGGAATACGCCTCGAGCTTCCCCTCATCTTTGGTCTTAGTTGGCAAACTCTTTATGAGGGACACAGTGTAGGGGTGCTTCGGGTCTTGGAGTACACTTTTCGCAGAGCCTATCTCCTGAATGTAGCCGGCGTACATTACAGCTATGCGGTGGCTTATGGATGAGGCAACAGCCAGGTCATGGGTAATAAAAATCATTGCCATCCCTTCCTGATCCACTATCTCCCTAAACAAACTCAAAACCTGAGCCTGGGTGGTGACATCGAGCGCCGTAGTTGGCTCATCGGCTATGATCAGCTTAGGCCTTTCCGCTAGAGCCATAGCAATCATAACACGCTGGTTTTGACCTCCTGAGAGCTGGTGTGGGAATCTTTTGGCGACATCTTCGGGATCGGTTATCCTAACACGCCTCAGGTGCTCCACCGCCTCCCGCTCCGCATCTTCTCTCTGGAAGCGTGTGCCCTGTCTTTTGCATCTAACCCTAATCGCTTCTACAAGCTGGCTACCCACCCTCATAAGTGGGTTGAGGCTCATAAATGGGTCTTGGAAAACCATAAAAATACCCGTCCCACGTAGCTCATCCACACCCTTTTCGCTCAGCGAAAGCAGGTCCACGCCGCTAAAAACAATTGATCCGCCCTCAACCCTAGCGTACGGTGGGAGAAGCCTCGCTATGGCGAGCGCGAGTGTGGTCTTACCAGAACCAGACTCACCCACAACACCCAGCACTTCACCCTCACTAAGAGAGAAGGAAACCCTCCTCAGCACACGTGTGTAACCGTCAGAAGAACGGTAGCCAACGCTCAGCTCACGAACCCTAAGGAGCTCCCCCATCAACGCTCACCCGCAAACAGATCCCTCAGGCCGTCACCCAAGAGAGCGGAGCCAATCACTACAACCGTGATGACGAGACCAGGGAAAATCGAATACCACCACCACTGCGGGAAATATTCGAGTCCAGAAGCGACCATAGTACCCCACTCGGGGGCGGGTGGCTGAGCGCCCAAGCCCAAGAAGCTCAGTATGGAGTAGACCAGCACAACGTTGCCGAGGTCTATTGTGGCGTACGAGATAAGGGTGTTTAGAGAGGCTCTTATAAAGTGTTTCCTGATTATCTGAAAGTCGGATAACCCACTTAGGAGGGCGGCGTCGACGTACTTTCTTGGTTTAACCTTCAAGGCTTCGGCCCTACTCAGCCTCGCATAACTAGGCCACCACACGATTATAAGGGCGATTATAGCATAAACAACCTGCCTCCCCAAGGTTGCCTCTATCACCAGTGCGAGTATGAGTGCGGGGAAAGCCAAAAAGAGATCCGTGAGGCGCATGTTGACCTCATCCACACCTCTACCAAAGTAGCCGGCTGGTAGACCAACCAAATTACCCACAACCAATCCCCCTAAAACCACCACCACAGAGATCCCCGCGTCCACTGGTGCCGCATAGAGCACACGGCTAAAGATGTCTCTACCCAGATCATCTGTCCCCATTAGGTGTCTAGTTGAGGGTGGTAGTAGAGCCTGTGAAAAGTTTGTCTTAAAAGGGTTGTACGGTAAAAGAACCCAGCCCAGCGCCCTATCACCCATAAGGATACCGGTAAATTGGAGTAACCCCTCCACAAGCGACCACCCATAGAAAATGCAGACTATTATCAGGCCGAGCAGGCTTGCGGGCCTCGAAGCAAGGAATCGCAAAGCTCTGCTAAACAAGCTATTCACCTAGCCGGATACGGGGGTCTATCGCACCGTAGACCAAGTCAGATGCCAAATTTATTAGAATCACTGATAATGTGATCACTATAGTTGCACCAACCAGTGTTGGATAGTCGTAGTTAAACAGTGCTTGGGTTATAAGGTAACCCATCCCCTCATAGCTGAATACCTCCTCTACGACAACGGAGCCGGCTATAAGGTATGAGAATGTGAGGGCTATCACGGTGACAACAGGTATGAGCGAGTTCTTAAAGGCGTGCACATATATCGCCCGACGTTTACCCACACCCTTCATAATAGCCGTCCTCACATACTCGGCGTTCATTGCTTCAAGCATGGATGAACGCATAATCCTCGTGACTATCCCGAAGGATATAAAGGCCAACGTGAAGGCGGGTAACACGAGGTGCCTAAGCGAACTATAGAAGAAGGCGTAGTCACCATCTATCAACGCATCCAGAGTGGGGAGCCCCGTCGCTGGTTTCGGAAGACTTAGAGCCGGGTTGGCTAACTGGCTTGGGGGTAAGAGCTTCAAGTGGTACGCCAAAGCGAACTGTAAGAGTAGCGCTACGAGGTAGGGTGGCATCGACCAGCTTATAACGTAGAGGGCCCTAACCGAGTAATCTCCAGCCCTTTCTTGGTGTGCGGCTGCAAAGGCGCCCGTGTACACACCAATCAGCACGGTGAGTATCATAGCCACAACCACGAGCTCTATGGTGCGGGGGAAATACGTTGCTATCAGCGCTGATACGGGTTGCTTAAAGAAAGGCGACACACCAAAGTTAAAACTGAATGTGTCAATTAGATAATAATAGAGCTGCACAAGCACGGGTTGATTCAAGTGATACTCAATCGTTATTGCCTCAACAACAGCTTTCGATGCGTGTGGTCCAGCCCAAATGCTCGCGGGTTGGGGGGCTACGACATGTGTGAGTATAAAGGTGAGCACCACAGCTCCAATAATTATGATGATAGAGGACACAGCTCTCCTGATAGCGTAGGAAACGAAACCCACTACTCATATCCCCCTTAGAGGCGTTTAACTCTATTAACCATAAACGCACCTATTTAATTCCTTCTAAAGGCAGTGGAAACACCAAACTGGTTCCAGCTTTAACGGTGAGGGCTGCACTGTGTCCACTACTCCTAGGGCTTTAGAAAGGCTTTATATCTATGGTCTCTAATAGCTACACTATGTTAACTCTTAGGAGAAGAGGTATAAGCAGGGGCGCCGCGGTCGGCATCGTGATCATAGTAGTAATCATCGTAGTAGTCGCTGCTATAGCTTTGAGCAGAACAAGCCGCCCATCCACCACTACCTCCCAGTCAACTCCAACGAGCTCTTCACCTACAACGAGTACGACTAGCTCTATATCGACAACCTCTGTGGTGGGTGTGCAAGGGCCGCCGAACTTAAGCCAATTAGTCGTGATGGAGAACGAGCCCCCAAACTCTGTTGACCCAGCGTCGGGATTCTTCGCGGGTGAGGATGAAGTCATGACTAACGTTTACCAGACCCTCTTGATGTTCAACTATACGAGCATATCCGAGTTCGCACCCATCCTAGCGACCAACTGGAGTGTTAACCCAACCTACACACAGTACACCTTTAGTCTGAGGCATGACGCCTACTTCGCTAACGGCAACCCATTTAATGCTTCGGTTGTGTGGTTCAACTTCTACAGGACGATACTCATGAACCAGGTCGGCGCATCCTACTTTACAAACCTCCTATACAACGGCACCCAAGCGGCATTAACGGGCTACGCGGTGCCGGCGGGTGCCGAGGCAGCCCTACAGTCAGTGGGCTACCAGTTCTCCACGAACACAACACAAGCCCAGATACAGGCGGCTAACTACCTTGCCACAATACTGAGTAGCTTTAACCCATCAAACACAACGATCCAGAGGCTCATGTCATTCCCAAACCAAGCAGTGGTGGTGGTTAACCAGTACACAGTTGAGTTCAACCTGGTAAACCCATACACATTCTTCCTCCAAACACTCGCGGTACCTGGGGCTGGGCAGGTGGATCCAAGCTTCGTGGACGCCCACGGTGGCGTGGCTCCCAACCAGCAGAACACCTACCTGAATACCCACACAATGGGGACGGGCCCATACACTGTGAAAAGCTATATTCAGGGTGAGGTAATGACGCTCACGGAGAACCCCAACTATTGGGCCGCTAAACTACCAGCTTCACAGTCAAACATAATGCTAACCCCACCCCATATACCCGTCATAATAATCGAGTACACGAGCTCGGCGACGCAGCTTATCCAAGCTATAGAGAGCAACTCGGTTTCCCTACTCGAAGGCCCACCCATACCTGTCCCATCACCGCTCTACCTCCCCTCATTAGCGTCCTACCCAGGGGTCAAAGTAGTAAGCCTACCGAACGCACCCAAATTCCTCTTCCTAATGGCCGCCCTAGACACAGCCAAGTACCCCTACAACATCACGGGGTTCAGGTTGGCGCTCGCGCACGCCATAAACTACACAGATATACTAAGCACCGTGGCGATGGGCTACGGAGTGCAGTACGTGGGCCCAATAAGCCCAGGCCTACCCTACTATAACCCACAGAGCATCCCCCCATACAACTATGACCCAAACTACTCCATATCCCTGCTGAGCCAGCTGGGCTTCAGGCTCAACTTGCCCAATGGAACAGTGATTAACCCTAACGGCAAAAGCGTTCAGCTAAGCATAACATACACCTCAGACGACCCCGCCGAGGTCAAGATAGCCCAAGAACTCCAGGTGATGTTCTCCCAAGTTGGTCTGAGCTTCCAGCTCAACCCCGTTACAACTCAGACCGAGGAAGAGCTGATATCTCAGCCCGGCACAGCCCAAAGCTACCCGGGAATGCTCCTATGGTACTGGTATCCGAGTTGGCTTGACCCCGTCTACCAAGACCTAGTTGTCCAAGTGAACTCTAATTATGGGGGCATATCGGGTGACGTGTCCTGGTTTGACAACTCCACTGTCAACAATCTAACCAACAACCTCCCCTTCCTCACGAACCCCCAGCTAGTGAATCAAACGGTCGCTGAAGTGTACAGGATGGTTTACCAGCAGGCTCCCGACATCTGGTTATACGCAATCGTGCCCTACTGGGTTGAGAGAAGCTACGTGGCAGGCGTGATCTATAATCCAGGTATACTCGGCTACTATTATCCCCTTATCTACTATAACACCACAACCTAAACTTTTTTATGCTAACTTTCTCACTTTGAGGGTCTGAGTCTCTGCGCGAGACTCTTGAGCTGTGGGTGAACGTACTCCCCATCCTTGATTATGAGTTGGCCGTCCGCGTAGAGTGTTGGGTTAAGGGTTATGCCATCGCTATGGGACACGGCTACGATGTTCTTCGCCTTAAAGCCCTCACTCTGGTTGCCCAGCCCCCACTCAAGGCATCCCCAGACCCTTTCATCCTCGAGCACATTACCTGTAAGCCTAGCACCGGGGTTACAGCCATAGGATATATGAGCCAAACAATACATGTTCTGATCCCCCAGACTTCTCAGCCAGTCGGAGTAAACCTTTGCTTCGTAGCCCCCAAGCACATCCACAACCCTTCCACCCTTAACCTTGAGCTTGATGGGGTTGGCTAGCAACCCGAGCTGGGTTGGCGGGTTAACGGAGCCGTCGAAGACTATTGTGCCCTCTATCGTCTCCTCGATCGGAGCCCAGTCGACCTGTCCGATAAGCATATACTCACCTGGACCCTTCACGTCACCCTCGCTGATGACGGGTCGTTTTGGGTCATTCTCGAATACCACATCGGTTCCCCGCGGCGTGGTGTAGTGCATGCTTTGCGCACTCGATGTTACTTGTTGGAGGATTTTCTGAAACTCGAGCAGGGTCTCCACATCCACTCTACCAATGCACCTCACAGCCATATCCCTATTCATACCCACAAGGCAAGCGTAACGCGTCCTACCGACCCTCAGCGCCTCTTCGTATATCGAGCTATATAGCAGCCACTTCGAGTTGAGTTCGATCCACACGTCAGAGAGGCTCACGGTTTGCTTCAACACCTCTACGGGTAAATAGGGTTCAGCCGCCCTCCCGACGTGTGGGGGAGCCCAGTTACGCACAATGAGTGGCTTGGCCCCTACCTCCTTTACCCCACGCTCCACATTCAAAGCGAAATCCCAATCTCCCTCATTATCGATTGTAACAACAACGGTTTCACCCTGCCTAACCTTCATCATATCCCTCACAAGCTTCAAAGAAGCCTGATATATTTCACTCATAAGTAGGTATATCCGGAAAACTGTCTTAAAAGCTTCTCCAAAAACACTCATCATTCAACACTTAGTACAAAGTAGGTCAAACTTCCAACACAAATCGGTCCGCGCTCGAATAACTATGCTCACAGCCTCTCTGTCCACCATAATTAAACCGCGTGAACCGAAACCCCACCACGCATTAGCCAAATCCCATGCCAAACAAGGTGTGCCAAGATTCGCTGGTAGTAGTTTGAAAAGGTGTATGCCCTTCGATTCTATTGTTAACACTTATAAATTGTTCTAAGAAACACCCATTTATGCGAACACTGTCGAGAACGGACGTGGAGGACTTAATCGTCGGCGCAACCATTATGGGTGTGGGGGGAGGCGGAAGCCCTGAGAGCGGTTTGAGCTCCGTATTAGAAGCCATTGCTCAAGGTAAAAATATAGTTCTGGTCGGTATCCAAGAGCTACAAAGAGAGGAATTAGTGGTAAGCCCATACTATGTTGGAAGCGTGGCGCCCACAGAGAGAGCCGTTGAGAGGAGGGTGGCGGACCCAATGGCGGAGGCCGCCGAGCTGCTAGAGAAGACGCTTGGGGGAAGGATTAGGGCGACTTTGTCCTCCGAGATAGGAGGTGGTAACACTGGGGCGTGCCTCGCAATCAGCGCGAAACTGGGTGTCCCCACGCTCGACGGCGACCTAATGGGTAGAGCTGGCCCAGAACTTCATCAGAGCACAGCCAACATCTTCGGGTATCCTATGACGCCCTCCGCAATAGTGGGCGAGGCGGGTAACAAGGTCGTGGTGCACTCTGCGGCTGGAATAGATGAATACGAATCGATTGCGAGACATATTAGCGTGGTGTCGGGTGGCCACGCGGCTGTGGTGGACACACCGCTACTTGGAAGCCAAGCCGAGAGGTGCGCCGTGAAGGGTACACTCACACAGTGCATCACAATCGGTGAGGCACGCAGAAAAGCGCTTGAAAAAGGCGACGACCCCGTCTTAGCCGTCGCATCCAAACTAAGACATGGGAAAATAGTCTTCCGTGGAAGGGTTAGCAGGTATGAGTGGAAGGATCAGGCTGGCTTCCTCGTGGGAGAGGCTGAGGTTGACGGGGTCGGTGAATACACAGGTAAAAGGCTCAAAACTTGGATAAAGAACGAACACATAATCTGCTGGGTGGATGGAAAACCGGCTATACTACCACCCGACCTTATAGCCTTCCTAGACCCTAGGACGGCGCTTGGTATAACCAACGACAAGCTCAGTGTAGGCCAAGAGGTAACAGTCGTGGGCGCAAGCATAGATGAGGTCTGGCGCACAGAGCGTGGACTACAACTATTCGGACCCAGGCACTTCGGCTTTAACTACGAGTACACTCCCTTCGAAAACATGGTATAAGACCTTATCCACTAAGGGCCAATGCACCTGGTCATTGACGTCTATACTCACCTAGACTGTCCATAATTCACGTGTTAAGTAGTAAACTTTTGACCTCGAGGCTAGCTTTATGAAATAGTTTATTATTATCGAGCGAATATCATAGATTATGTCGAAGGCATCTCCAAAGAACCTTGATAAGGCTCTGAATGAGTTGAAAAACTCTGAGAAAGAGCTCATCAGGCTAGTCGTGGATCTTATCCGCTTTAAGTCCGAGAACCCCCCAGTTGAGGACTACGATATCCAGCTGTTCATCAGGGATTTCCTAAAAGAGGGTGGCTTGAGCTGTGAACTTCATGACCCCGGTGATAAGGCTTGGGCGCTGACATCATCATTCGGGAATGGGAACGATGGATTCATCTTTTATGGGCACGCCGATGTGGTTCCAGCCGGAGACCTCTCAAGATGGGTTCACCCACCCTTCTCGGGTGAGGTGGTGGGCGATAGAATACATGGTAGAGGCGCAAGCGATATGAAGGCGGGGCTCGCCGCCGAACTCTTCGCCTACAAGCTACTCTACCAGAACGAGGTTGAACTGCCAGGTAGGGTTGAGTTCGTTTCTGTACTCGACGAGGAAAACTGGCATAGGACACCTATAGGGTGGAACACATCCGACTGGCTTCTAACAACGGGCAAACTTCGAGGAAAGGCGTGTGTAATGGGAGAGCAGAGCGGCATAAAGAAGGTCTGCCTAGGGGAGCGTGGAGACTACTGGGTGAGGCTACACTCCAACGCGAAACCCAGACACGGCAGCACACCGGTGTATGAGGATAACGCGTGTGTTAAGCTGTTTAGAGTGCTAGACAACATTCACACAACCATTGCCAAGATGAGAGCCGAGCCATCCGAGGACATACGGGACGTCGTATACTCTTCACCAAAACATATAGCCGAGGACTTAGGAGAGGCGGCCTCGGGCCTCAGCCTCGACCAACTCCTAGAAATGCTCGTAAAGCCAACCATGAATTTGGGTGTTGTGCGTGGGGGGACAATGATAAACATAGTACCAGACACCTGCCAGGCTGAAGTAGCATTCTGTGTCCCCATCGGGATGAGCAGGGAGAGCCTACACGCAGCCGTAAGCCACGTGGTTGAGGAGAGCGGGGGCGTTACACTTGAGCTCCTCGGAGAATCCCAGTCAGACCCAAGCTACACCAAGCCAGACTCACGCATAGCGCGAGCACTCAAAGAGGAGGCGGCTGACGTTCTGGGTGTAGCCCCAGAATTCTATGTAACGCAGGGTACAAGCGACGCGAACGTGTTCCGAAAGCACGGCGTGGACACCTGCTTCTATGGGCCAGGTGACTTCGCAAACACCCACGGTTACAACGAGTCCGTGAGCATCAGCGCGGTCACAAAGATAGCTCAAGTCTACCTAAAGGTGGCCGCCCACTATTTCGCTTAGAGGTCACTCGGGAGGTATTTCTTTAAAAGCTAAGTCGATGTCCACCCCACGTCGCCTATTATAGTACTTTGAGCCAAAGTATATCGCCGCCCCCACAACAATGATTAAGGCGACGATTGAGACGCCGGTATTAGTGGCGTACGCCCACGTGGGGGAACTGAAGAAACCGGATATTAGCGGCTGTATAAAGGCGCTCACATATATTGGGAGTATGAATGCGAGCCATATCACCCCAATCCACACGAGAACAGGAACACCCGCAACCCTTTTTGTTAAGGCCCCCATTTCGAAGAGCTCTTTCTTCCTGAAGGGCATCAAAATCGCGTTGAAGCCAGGTAGAATCCAGGTTAACGCGGATAAGAGTATCGAGTAGTAAGCTAAGGAGGAGAGATTCAGACCCACTGGCGGGAACGACATAAGGAAGAATATGAGTCCGCCGAGCAGTGTGAGGGTATATATCCTTGTTGGGGTGGCCGTCCTCTGATTCACCTCAGCGAACCACCCTGGGACAATTCTGTCCATGGACCAAGCAAACACTATCCTCGACATCATGAAAATATATACTGGGCCAAGTGAGAACATCAGCACATCGGCCACGAAGGTGACGTAGAACCAAATCGGCCACAGGTTTGGGGCGGCGATCAATCCGAGCACCGCGCTCTGGGGAATGATTCCGCTAAGCGGCGCCTGAGAGGGTGCGTTAAAGGCTAGGTACGCCCAAGCGTGTAGGAAGTTGTATCCAAACACACTGAAGACCACGGGGACAAGGAGTATCCACGTAACAGCTGTGTATAGCCATAGGCTCCCAAGTATAGACACCAAACCCGTCCTCTTAATGTTACCCTTTAACTCACCCGCCACATACGCTGAATACTGGTAGCCTATCAGGTTAAACAATGCGAACCCGACCGCTGGTCCCAGGATTGCAAAGGAGATTGGCTCAAGCCTTAACGGGGAGGAGGATAGGTTAAACGCTTGGCTCATCACCTGGCTCGCCGATACACCAGTATACGACTGGAAATTGGCCAAAAAGGCGTTCCTGCTTACTCCGAAGTAGAATAGTACTAGTTGTAGTATTATGCCGCTTACTCCGAGGACAGCGAAGACCGCGGTTACGAGTGTGAATTTCCTTGTGCTAGTGAAACCAAGCCCACCCATCAAAGCGACTAGGAGTGTGCCTATGACCGCCTGATGAATGGGGCTTGAGAAGAACGCGGATAGCGAACTCCAGAAAGCGGTCTTATATATTGCTCCCATGGTTACGAAGAAAGCCTGAGTCACATAGCTAATCTGAAGTAGCTCGAAACCTATGATGGATATGTTGGCAAAAAGCAGCATCCACGTCTCAAGCCACCCCGCAAACGGGGATATAATTCTAGAGGTGAACACATAGTCTCCGCCCGTGCGGGGAATCCTTGAAACCATTGCTATGAAGATCAAACCGTAGGGAATAAGCGCCAAAGCTGAGAGGATCTGAGCTAAATCCAACGAGGAGAGGCCGAAAGTGGGTGAAGCAGGATAGAACGCGCTGTAAATATAATTTAAAACAACGATTCCCCCGCTCATGGCGCAGAAGTTGAAGAACATCGCCCGCAGCGGGCTGATCTCGCGCACAAGCCCAGTGGCTTCACGCAGAAATGGCCCCCTCTTCGACGGAGCTTGGGAAGACATCCACAACCATTAAACAGTACCGCCTAATAAATATTTCTATTGATCCAGATAAAAAGGAAATCTGTTGAGTTTTGCCCCCAACTAAGCGGACTGTGTACAAATATTCGAGGAAAAATAATTCTATTACTAAATCACGGCGAGGCCATGGTTCCCCCAAAACTACGAACCTGAGAGAACTGCCTTTAACGAATCAGAGCCACCCCTTTTCAGACAAATGCTACCCTAGGGTAAGAGTCTCTTCGCGAGTACGATACGCACAGTACCACTTCATGGATGTGAAGCGGGATAACCTGCGTGATATAGCTCACTTTTGACGCACTCATCCACGTTGCTAGATCACTCGTTGTTGTTACCGCTGGTAGCGTTTGATCGAATGTTGGATTCGGTCGGTGTGTAAACCGCTCCGAATCCACGGGCTTAAGCGTCTCAGCGTTTAGTCCGACTTTTCCTAGCCGCCGAGAATGCTATAGAAGAGCATGACGTGTTAGTAGGTAATAGGATTATAGCACGAAACTTGTCCATCGTCGTACCGTGTGGGAATAGGGAACTCAAGTGCGCACTCTTTAACAGCCCTAGTGCATAGAGGGTGAAACCTACAACCCCTAACCCTCCAAGGGTCAAATTCCACCTCACCCTTAAGTTCCAAGCTATCACTCGACAAATCCAGCTTGTTCAGTGTGCGTGGAGCATACTTTATAAGGAGGTAGCTATAGGGGTGCTTCGGGTGGTATATGAGATTCCCAGTGCTAGCCGATTCGACTATTTTTCCGGCATACACCACGTGTATGGTATCGGCTAGGTATGCGGCAACAGCTATGTTATGGGTGATCACCGCATAGCCCATATTCTTGGTTACCGCTAACTCTCTAAATAGGTTGAGCACACCCGCTGAGGCTGAGGCGTCGAGCATGCTTGAAGGCTCGTCGGCCACGATGAACTTTGGGTCGCTTGCAAGAGCCCTCGCGATGCACACCCTCTGCTTCTGGCCTCCTGAGAGCTGGTGTGGTAACTTTCCTAGAAGTTCGGCTGGAAGTCCAACCATTTCTAGAAGTTGTGTACACGCTTCGTCCAACTCTGCCTCTGAGCTCACACCATTAAGGAAGCGAAGAGGCATCGAAAGGTATTCACGCACACTTTGACGAGGATTTATGGCATCGTATGGGTCCTGGAAAACTATCTGAACACTCTTTCTAAACTCCTTTAGGGCCTTACCGCTGAGTGTGCCGATATCTTTCCCTCTAAACAAAACCCTTCCTTTCTGAGGCTTAATCAGACCAGCCAAGCAGCGGGCGAGCGTGGTTTTACCCGCACCGCTTTCTCCCACGAAGGCTACACGTTCGCCCTCATCGATTCTTAGATCCACGTTGTCTATAGCCTTCACTTGCCTACCATTAGAGGTATATACCACACTTACATCCTTAAACTCGAGAAGTGGGCTACCCATTCTCTATATACCTCGGATGATAGCAGTAAACGCTCCTCCCATCCGTATACTCCAAGCGGGGAGGGTCACTCGAGACACACTCAGGGGTGGCGTACGCACACCTCGGATTAAACCTGCACCCCCTCACATCACCCACAACCAAGGTGGGGCTTCCCCCTATGGGCTGCACCAAGTTACCACGCTTATCGACCGTTATGTTGGAGTCTATGAGACCCTTCGTATAGGGGTGAGCAGGCGAGAAGAGCACGTCCTCCTTTTTACCTATCTCCACAATCCTACCCATATACATTACGGCTATCCTGTCGCATATCTTAGCCAGCACTGATAGGTCATGGGATATAAAGAGCACAGCTGAACCCGTTGAGCGAACGATATCCCTCAGCAGCGCGAGTATCTTCTCTTGGGTTAAGATGTCAAGCGCTGTTGTTGGCTCGTCAGCTATGATGAGTCGTGGGTTCAGGGCTATGGCCATGGCTATGACCACCCTCTGCTTCTGGCCTCCTGAGAGCTGGTGTGGGAACCTCTCTAGGGCTTCCTCTGGGAGCTTTACCTTCTTGAGTGCGGCCTTCGCGAGCCTTACGGCTTCCTGACGCTTTAGACTGGTGTGGTCCAATATCGTGTCCACGAGCTGGTAGCCAACCTTCTTTACGGGGTTAAGGCTACTCATAGCGCCCTGAAAAACCATGGACACCTCCTTCCACCTATACTCCCTTAAGCCCTCATTATCGAGCTCCATAATATTCTTTCCATCGAACAAGATGCTCCCCTCAACAACTCCGGGTGGCTTAATCAATCTAAGAAGCGAAAGGGCTGTTGTGGTCTTACCGCACCCAGACTCTCCAGCCAAACCCAAAACCTCGCCCGCATCTATCCCAAAGCTCACACCGTCGACCACCCGAAGCAACCCCGCGGCCGAGGGGAAGGACACCCTGAGGTGTTCAACCTCCATAAGCATGTATTTAAACCCCCACCGCACGGCTCGAGCCTGAAGCATCGGCCAAGGCGCGGGCCACAAGCGTTATGGCCACGCCCGTGAATGCTATCGCAACGCCAGGCACACTTACCCAGACCAACCCATTATGATAAACCGCACCCTCCACCTCGGCGTTATTGAGCACGGTACCCCAACTGTAGCCACCCGAGGACCCGAGCCCCAAAAAGGCGAGGGAGGCATCCGCAACGATGGCGTATATCACGGCCAAAATCCCGTTCGCGGCGACTAGCGGCACGAGATTGGGCAAAATAGTCCTGAAAAGAATGTACCACGTGGGAGCGCCGCTCACAACGGAAGACTCAACGAATCCCCTCGTCTTAAGCGACAGGGTTTGGGAGCGAACCATCCTGGCCATTGGAGGCCAACCGAAGCCGATGATAACCGAGAGCACCGTCAACAAACTCGGCCCCAAGACTGCGACCATGAAGATCATAAAGACGAGTGAAGGGATTACGAGCAACACGTCTACAAGCCTCATCAGCGCCTCATCAACATGTGAACCAACATATCCCGATACCAAGCCAACCAGCATACCCAGAGCCGTGATACCCACGGCCGACGTGAAACCCACAAGAAGGGAGAGCCGGGTGCCGTACACCATCTGGCTGAAGACATCCCTACCCAAACCGTCAGTGCCGAAGGGGTGCGCCAACGAAGGCGGAAGATAGGGTTGGGCCACAATCGCGTAGGGTGAGTAGGGTGCAATAAACCCGGCGAACACCGCCACCACGACTAAGAAACCCAGCATAACGAGTCCAGTCAAACCGCCACGGCTAGAGAGAAGCTTGCTCAAACCGGTTCCAGAGGGATTCTTAACCACGCTCATATCCGAGCACCACCTACGTATACCTCACCCTGGGGTCAGCCAGCAAGTATAATACGTCAGCCAAATAGTTCGCACCTATAACCGCGAGGCTCAGAATGTATATTACACCCTGTATCACAGGGTAATCATGACCCAAGATGGCATTATAGAGTAGAGTACCCACACCCGGGTAACTGAAAACTAACTCCACGAGGAGTGCGCCGCCAACAACGTATCCCAAGTTGATCGCCACCAAGCTTATAATGGGTAGCAGACTGTTGCGCATCGCGTAGTCAAACATAATCCTAGAGCTCTTCAGGCCTTTAGCCTGAGCTACGAGCATGAAGTCCTCACCCATAATCTCGCTAACTGTGTTACGCATAATGATCGCATACACGGGGGCGGTGGACACTACTAGGGTTAGTATTGGGAGGGTGGCATGATAGAGAACATCACCAATAAAAATGGGCGACCAGCGCCCGCTCGTATCAGTAGCGGAGTAGGCTCCAGCCACAGGGAGCAAGCGGAGAACAACCGCCAACAACACCTGTAGCACTATTGCGATCCAGAAATATGGCAGGCTCTGAATAGTTAAAGCCACATACGTGATACCCCTGTCCAGTAGGCCGCCCCTCTTCCATCCCGCTGCCAGTCCGAGCCCCGTGCCCACCACAGAAGCTAGGAGCACCGAGCTACCCACAAGAAAAACTGTCCAGGGAAGCGCTGAGGATATAAGGCTCCACACCGTGGCCGGATAATACTCATAGGAGTAACCCATGTTCGGGGGAAAACTCAAAACCACGTTCTTAAGGTACAATAGGAACTGGAGGTACAGTGGTTTATTCAAACCGAACTGAACAGTGAGCCGCTCCGCCACCGACGGTGGAAACTGCTGTGATGCGGCCATTATCTCCACAGGGTTCACGCCCGCCAAACGCGGAATCAGGAAAATAATAACCTGTACGACAAAGAAGGCTATGATAGCGTAAACAGTCCTCCTAGCCAGAAAACTCTTAGCGGAGCCCATCTCTACTTGACTAACGCCTCCTTAACATAAGGATAGCAACACCCACGATAACCAGCACTATTACCACGGCAGCTACAGCGTAAACCAGCAACCCACCCGTCGAGGAATGTTGTGAAGGAACATATAGGCTCGTTAGGAGGGGAGCTTGGGGGAACTGGTATCCCACCTGAGCTGGACCCCACCCTTGGACGCTTGCATTACTATAAGCCCAAATCGACTCACCATAATAGAGGGTCACCAACGGCTCCTGCGACGCCAAAATCGTCTGCGCATTAGAATACAGAGCATACTGGGAGGTAAAGCTACCAGCAATCTGAGCACCCTGCAGATCATCCCAGAAAGTCAGGTTAACCCACCTTGTCCAACCATGGTAATCTGGCTCCTGCTGGCCGACCGGCACACTAACATTAGAGGCGAATACACCAAGAACAAAGCCTGGGATAGGTGGCCTGCTTGTCTGCAGTAAAACCATGTTAAAGTTACCGTATTCAAGCGCCTGCACAAGCGCCCCCAGAGTGACCACGGATTCCGACGCGTCAACACCAACACTACGGAGATCCTGTACAACCACGGATACGATACTACTAGCTGCGCCACCAGTATCCATCACTGTGGGTGCCCACACGCTGCCGTTCGGAAACTCGAAGTACCCATTGGAACCCATTTTGAAGCCAGCTGAAACCAGAAGAGCCTTAGCCTTGGCTGGGTTATATGTATAGTTGGGTAGATTGGGTGGGATCCACTGAGTTAGAGAAGGGGGAAGCTGTCCCTGGTTGCCTGGTACACCGAACCCGTCAAGCCCGAGCTCAACGACCTGGGATCTATTAATCGAGTAAGCAATAGCCTGCCTCACCGCGGTGAGATTATACGGGTAAAGAGCATCATCAAACATCAAAAGCCCAGCGGGCTCAAAATAGGTGCCGAAAATCGAGATGCCCGGAGAAACCACAACGTTGATATTCGCCATACCCTTCAACGCGGATACCTGGCTCGGTGACGGCTGGGCTAGGTCGATTTCACCGGTCTGTATGAGTGCCGGGATATTCGCTGTAGGCGAGAGAATCTGTACAAAGAGGTTCTGAATCTTAGGCTTCACACCATAGTAGTCTGGGTTGGGCACAAAGTGTAGAACACTTGAGCCTGGAGTCCAGTTAACGAGCATGTAGGGCCCGTCACCAACGGGGGAACCAGAATTCGTGAAACTCGTAATATTCTGCAACTTAGAGTAAACGTGCTCAGGCACAATCACCTTACCGAGACCCGCATATTCTAGGAAAAGCGAATAGGGGTGCGTGAGGGTGAACTCCACAGCCGTGGAGTTCAAGACAGTTATATTCTTAATAAGTGGTCCGACGATGAAACCATTAAAGGCGTCTAGCAATGAGTTCGACCTGAACACGTTAAAGGTGTATGCCACATCGCTAGCGTTCAAAGGGGTGCCATCAGACCACCTGAGACCAGAACGTAGGTTGAAAACGAAGACAGTTGCGTTTGAATTCACACTCCACGATTTGGCCAATTGGGGCATAAGTGTACCGTTGGGGGACTGCAACAAGAGAGATTCATATATCAACCCCGTGAGCTGACTTATCACAACTGCCGACTGCCCACCTGGGAAAAACGGGTTCAGTGCTATAATTGGTCCAGCCGAAACTAGACCCACAGTTAAAGATGAAGAAGGGGCGGCTGACGCTATAACATTCAAACTAGGCGTGAGCATCAAGCTAAAAGTTAGGCCGACAACAAGCAAACACGCACACAAAAACCTAGAAGAATATTTCATGAACTGGAACTCCATTAATCTTCCTATTAAGTTTTACTAGTAAAGTAGAAAGAATATCCAGTAAACCCCCTGAATAACTATCAACTGACTCTAACCTATCGAATACCCTGTCTGGCTCCCCGTCACTGTGTGTGGTGTTCTACGTGTTATGCTGAGAACTTTTCTTTTAGGAATCTGAGTGCCTCTTTGGCGAATTCGTCTTGGCTGTGTGCGAGGGGGCGCCAGCTATGCATCATCTCTGAGAATTTTTCGAAATGGGGTGTGAATGATTCGAGGGATATCCACCCACCGTAGCCTATCTGTGCTAGTGAGTGTGAGAGCTCACTCCAGTCGATATGACCCGTTCCAGGGGGGCCGCGGTCGTTCTCGCGGTTCCAGCTTACAACTCCTCCCGCGAATGCTTCCGCCGCGGAGGTATCAATCAAGGTTTAACCTTGGAGGATTGAGTGTTCCACTGCTCCCACTGCGGGTTTACCTTGGATCGCGGATTTGAATGCCTGTTTGATTCTTCTTCGGTGTGCAGGTAGGGTGGGTGCCACCCTCTAGGTGGGGCTGTGATCTAGGAAGCTCCGCCTTTTAGGGCGGGGTAGCTCACGCGTGGTTGTTGGGTTTAAAGCTTAAACATAACAGGGTGTTAGTTAACTAACAGGGTGTTAGTGGTGTACTTTGATGACAGGCCGAAAGAGATTAGGGATGACCTGTATGACCGTGAGGAGGAGCTTCACGCGCTGCGTTCATCGCTGTCTGAGCCAATAGTTCTACTCACCGGAATTAGGAGGATCGGCAAGACATCGATATTAAAGGTGTTACTGAACGAAGTTGATATTCCATATGCGTTGATGGATGTCAGGCTTCCACTCACATCGCATAGGTCTCTCTATTCTACCTTCTCTGAAATATTGACCCAGCTCAACAGAAAAGAGAGGGTGAAACGGGTCCTGCAAGGTATTAAGGGTGTCTCGGTTTTCGGGTTGAGTGTATCCCTATCATGGGAGCCGGATAATAGGGCTTCGCTGATCCAATTAATGGATAGGGTGTGTGAGGCTGGGAGAGCGATAATAGCCTTCGACGAAGCGCAGAATATGAGGGGTAAGCTTGGCTACGAGGTGCTCGCACTCCTAGCGCACTCTTATGACTACTGCAAGAACATCAGCTTTATACTGACTGGGTCGGAGCTGGGATTACTCTACGACTTCCTCAGATTAGAGGATTCATCCTCACCCCTCTATGGGAGGCACGTTGAGGAGGTCAGGGTGGGTAGGTTCGATGCGGATAGGTCCCTCGACTTCCTAGAAAGAGGTTTCCAACAGTACAACATGAAGCCACCGAGGGAAACCCTTGAATACGCTGTGGACAAACTCGACGGCATAGTTGGCTGGCTAACAATGTTCGGGCACAGATGCGTCAAAATCCGCGAGGTTAGGAGAGCGGTGGTGGATGAGGTAATGGAGCTTGCTATAAGAACCGTTCAGAGGGAGCTAAGCCGGTTCTCAAAGCTAAACTTAGCGGTGATCGAGGCGCTCTCAAACGGTTACGAGAGGTGGGGTGAGATCAAGGAGTACTTAGAGCGAAAAACTAAGAGACCGGTGTATGATGCTGAGCTCAGAAGGTATTTAGCATCACTCGAAAAAAGAGGGTACATCTCACGAATAGACAGGGGGAAATACGCCCTAATCGACCCCGTCGTCAAGAACGCGTTCTCAAAGAGTCAACGTGGAACCCAACCATAATATTGCACAAAGCTGAACCCCTCACCAACACAGCTTAAAACGGATCCAAACTGTGATACCGCATCGATGTTAACTGGACCCCCACTTAATGGATGTTAGAACACCCATGAATATCAGTTTGGGCAGCCGCTGGGTGGACCCAGTATTAAAGGAGTAGCAGGGCGGGGTGGGGTGGATGAGCCGCCAGCTCCCTACACTCGCCTCACGGTAAGACTTTGCTGAGTGGCCTCGCTGGTTGGTTTTAACCTTAAACCCTGTTGAAGTGGAGGAGCTGGGTGTTCTGCCTGATTATCCGCCACCGTGCAAGCATCTTCCTATAGTTGGCACCAGTGTTGCGTGGTGGCTCACTGAACCATTTAAGCGAGGAGAACTCGTACCCATCCGCCGTAGGCTCCCCTCTTGGTTCTGGGCTCGCTATGGCCACGGCGACATCCGAGCGCGACCTGAACCTTACGGGGAACACACCCACCAAGTAGAGTTCGCGGGGTGTCAACCCATACTCTGAGGCGATCCTGCGCGCAGCCTGGGTCAAACTTTCACCGAAGAGGAACCTACCGCCGTGGAAGGCCCACACATCCTTGTAGGGTGATATCCTCCTGTAGCCTAAGAGTGTTTTACCGGATCTCTCAAACACCATGTCGAGTGTGGCTATTGGGAGCACCCGTCTCATGGCCTCCCACAACTCGTCAGGAAGCCACTTGCCCCTCGGAACAGCTTTAGAGTCCACACCCCTCCTACTATTTAGTGATGTATTAGGCTACCCCTCGAGATATAGGAAACCTAGTTGATAAGGTTAGCCCAATGGATGGGTTCACCCCCTCTTATGCGCCTATGGGTTGGGTGTGCATTCGAGCCACGATACGGTAGCCGTCAACCTCCGAACTCAGCGGCCGATCGCGATCCGTTGCTCGATTAGCACTTGGACACTCAGTGTAAGTGTGCCGCTGATACACGGGTGTACGTGCGGGTGGCTAGACTTGTTTAATCACCGTTTTAAAGTGGTTTATGGTGTGTCGGAGACCCACGCGTAGGGGTGTCTTCGGCTCCCAGCTGAGCAGTGTGCGTGCACGTGTAATATCGGGTCTCCGCCGCCTCGGGTCATCCTTGGGTAGGGGTGTGAACACTATCTCTGAGTGGGAGCCTGTGAGCTCGAGTATTAGGTGGGCCACCTCTAGCACCGTGTGCTCCTCGGGGTTGCCCAAGTTCACGGGCACCCCGGTCACCCCCTCTTGGTCGTGCGCCATAAGCCTGAGCAGGCCCTCCACGAGGTCGTCAACGTAGCAGAAGCTGCGGGTCTGGGAGCCGTCCCCGTAAACCGTGAGCGGCTCACCTCTGAGCGCCTGTGTTATAAAGTTGGGTATCACACGCCCGTCCCCCACACCCATGCGGGGCCCGTAGGTGTTGAATATCCGCGCCACACGCACATCCACACCCCGCCTCGCGTAGATGTATGCAAGTGTCTCAGCGAACCTCTTGGACTCGTCGTATGGTGCGCGTGGACCCATCGTGGCCACGTTTCCCCTATACTCCTCCACTTGTGGGTGGACCTCTGGGTCGCCGTACACCTCCGAAGTTGAGGCCACAAGTATCCTCGCCCCACGCTTCTCGGCCAGCCTGAGGGCGTTGAGTGTTCCAAGAGAGTTTGTGAGGGCTATCTC
>Ga0209061_1002039_pt1 | contig 28334 bp, 29 predicted proteins | sample Coa_R1_10_FD_187157 | JGI IMG/M metagenome (GOLD analysis project Ga0209061, IMG submission 187157) | Surface soil microbial communities from Centralia Pennsylvania, which are recovering from an underground coalmine fire - Coalmine... | ecosystem: Environmental > Terrestrial > Soil >... | reverse complement strand
TGCGGCCGGTCTCGGTGTACACGCCGACGACCCGGTCCACCAGCTGCTTGAGGCTCCACTCGCGCTGCGGCGAGCCGAGCGCGCCGCGGAAGTACTTGGTCGTGACGATGTTGGCGGCGTTCGCCGACCAGAAATCCGGGAACTCGACGCCGCGCTGCTCGAAGTTGACCGAGCCGTCCCGCCAGTTCGTCATGACGACGTCGCGGCGCTCCCAGGTGACCTGGTCGTAGGGGTGCACGCCCGGCGTGGTGTGGATGCGCTCGATCGTGAGCCCGGCACGCTGGCCGCGAGCGCCCGCGGACTCCTGGCCGCCCTTCCCCTTGCCGGCCGCCGCGCCGCTTGCCGTCTCCGTCATTGCTTGTTCCCCCTTCCGGGACCGTTCGCGGTCCCTGCCAGGCCGTTGCGGCCACGCTGCGACAGTGACAAATCTGGTGCCGTCTCGTGCGGCTTTGCTGCCGTCTCGTGCGGCGCCGGGTCGGTGCGCGGCGCCGGCACGGCGTCGCGGCGGCCCCGGCGCAAGGCGGCGATCTCGTCCTCGAAGTCGGCCAGCGACTCGAATCCCCGGTAGACCGAGGCGAACCTCAGGTAGGCGACCTCGTCGAGGTCCCTGAGCGGGCCGAGGATGGCCAGGCCCACCTCGTGCGAGGGGACCTCGGCCAGGCCCCGCGCCCTGATGGTCTCCTCCACCTGCTGGGCCAGGATCGCCAGCTTGTCCTCGCCGACCGGCCGCCCCTGGCACGCCCGCCGCACGCCGCGGATGATCTTGTCCCGGGTGAACGGCTCGGTGACGCCGCTGCGCTTGGCGACCATCAGGATCACCGTCTCCTGGGTGGTGAACCGCCGCCCGCACTGCGGGCAGGACCGCCTGCGGCGGATCGCGGCACCCTCGTCGGCGGTCCTGCTGTCGATGACCCTGCTGTCGGGATGCCGGCAGAACGGGCAGTGCACGCGGTCACCTCCCCGGAGCCTGTGCGCGGTCCCGGCTCGGGGCCCGTCGACACAACTTGTGGAAAAAATACACCGATGTAAGTACTAGATGTTGTGGTCAGCCTAGCTCGCCCGGCGGCGGGAGGCAAGCGGGCGCGAGCCGCCGCCGCGGAATCCCTGACGGCACGGCTACCCGCCATGGCGGGCCGGCGTGTCGCGGCGCGCCGGCGGGCCGCGGGCGGCCGGCATGTCGCGGGCGGCGCGGCGCGGCGCGGGCGGCGCGGCGCGGCGCGGGGTCACCCGCGCGGCGCCCATAGCTGCTCGCCGGCCAGCACCGTGTCGCCGCTGAGCCGGTTGAGCCGGATGATCTGCTGGATGACCAGGCGCGGGTCCGCGCCGGGATCGGCGCGCTCCGCGACCGACCACAGGCTGTCACCCGGGCGCACCGTCACCCGGGTGAGGTGCTGCCCGGCCGCGGCGCGGAGGGCCGGGGACACGGCGTTGCTCGCCGGCCGCGCCGCCACGGCCGCGGCCAGCGACAGCCCGCTGACGAGCAACGCCGCCGCGGCGGCGACCGCGATGCGGCCGCGCCGGGTCAGCCTGAGCGGGGCGGCGGTGCCGGGGCGCGGCCGCGCGCCGGGCTCAGGGTATGCCCGCGCGCGGTAGTCGTCCAGGGCGATAACCTGGGCGGCGGCGCGGCACGGCGCGGCGGCGCGGCACGGCGCGGCCGGCGCCGGATCGGGCGCGGCGGCCTGGCCGCCGGTGACCGGCAGTTTCGCTGCCCGGACCGCGTTCATGGCCACCTCCGGTGATCAAACTTCCGTTCGGCCGTTGCCTTGTTCGATCGTACTCCCGTTCGATCGCTTTATTGTTCGATGGACCCCGGCGTGTCTCCGTTGTACCTCGCGGGTCTGACATTCTTGCGACACGTCGAACAGATGTTTGGGGTATGGACAAAGAAGCACTAATCTTTAGTCAGCACGCAAGAACCACGACTCGGAAGGTGACCAAATGGAGGAAACCGCCATGGGAAGTTCGGCGCCGGGCGCTTCCGGCGCCGGTGCACAGGCGACGCCGAGACCGAAGGGACGGCCGGGGCGCAAGCCAAAGGGCAGCGTGCCGGTCGTCGTGCCCGAGACGCCGGACCGCCCTGACCCCAGCCACGTGCTGACCTGGCGCCAGCGGAAGGTGCTCCAGGTCATCCGCGAGTCGGTGGAGAAGCGCGGGTACCCGCCGTCGATGCGGGAGATCGGCGAGGCGGTCGGGCTGACCAGCACGTCGAGCGTCTCGTACCAGCTCAGCGTCCTGCAGCGCAAGGGATACCTGCACCGCGACGTGGGGCGGCCGCGCACCGTCGAGGTGCGGCTTCCCGGCCACCCGGCCGTGCGGCCGGCGCCCGGCCGCGAGCGGCGCGACGAGGCCGCAGCCGAGATCCCCGGCATCGACATCCCGTCGCAGGAGGCCACCTACGTGCCCCTTGTCGGCCGGATCGCCGCTGGCGGGCCGATCCTCGCCGAGCAGTACATCGAGGATGTCTTCCCGCTGCCGCGGCAGCTGGTCGGCGAGGGCACGCTGTTCCTGCTCAAGGTGTCCGGCGACTCGATGGTCAACGCCGCCATCGCGGACGGAGACTGGGTCGTGGTCCGGCAGCAGCAGACCGCGGAGAACGGCGAGATCGTCGCGGCCATGCTCGAGGGCGAGGCGACGGTGAAGACGCTCAAGCGCGGCGACGGGCACGTGTGGCTGATCCCGCACAACCCGGCGTACACGCCCATCCTCGGCGACCAGGCCACCATCCTCGGCAAGGTGGTCGCCGTGCTCCGCCGCGTCTGAGCCGGCCGCGGGCCGGCGACGGCCCGGGCGGCCGGCGACGGCCCGGGCGGCCGGCGACGGCCCGGGCGGCCGGTGAGGGCGCAGCGGGCGCCGCGTGGCGGCGTCCCGGGCGCACGGCTGCGCGCGACAGGCGCCGCTATGCAGCGACGATGCTCACCAGCTTGGGCGGGCGGACGATCACCCTGGTGACATGCTGGCCGCCCAGCGCGCGCGCCACGCCGGGCGCGGCCAGCGCGAGGTCGCGCAGGTCGTCTTCCGAGACCGCCGACGGGACCTCCAGCTTGTCGCGGACCTTGCCGTTGACCTGCACCACGCAGGTGACCGTCTCCCGGGCCAGCAGCGCGGGGTCGGCGGCGGGCCAGGTGGTCCGGGCCACCGTGGGCTGGTGGCCGAGCAGTTCCCAGCACTCCTCGGCGGTGTACGGGGCGAACAGGGACAGCAGCACCGCGAGCGTCTCGGCCGCCTCGCGGACCGCCGGGTCGGCCGGACCCGGCCCGGAGTCGATGGCCCGGCGCGTCGCGCTGACCAGTTCCATCAGCCGGGCCACGGCCACGTTCAGGCGGTACGCCTCCACCAGCCGGGTGACCTCGTCGATGGTGCGGTGCGTGACCTGGCGCAGGCCGACATCACCGGCGGCGGGGCCGGCATCACCCGCGGCGGGGCCGGCATCGGCCACGGCGGGGCCGGCGTCGCGGCGGCCGGCGGCGGCGGGCACGGGGCCGGCGGCGCCGACGTCGGCGGCGATCCGCCATGCCCGGCCGAGGAACCTGACCATGGCCTCCGGGCGCATGTCCGCCCAGTCGATGTCGTCCTCGGGCGGGCTGGCGAAGACCATGGTCAGCCGGATCGCGTCCACGCCGAAGCGCTCGATCTGCTCGCCGAGGTCGACGCCGTTGCCGAGCGACTTGGACATCGCCTTGCCGCCGTTGATCACCTGGCCCTGGTTGATCAGCCGGGTGAACGGCTCGGTGAAGTCCAGCAGGCCCATGTCGTACAGGACCTTGGTGAAGAACCGGCTGTACAGCAGGTGCAGGATGGCGTGCTCGACGCCGCCCACGTACATGTCGACCGGCGCCCAGCGGCGGACCCGCTCGGGGTCGAAGGGCCCCCCGGTGTAGCCGGGCGAGCAGTACCGGAACATGTACCAGGAGGAGTCAACGAACGTGTCCATGGTGTCGGTGTCCCGCCTGGCGGGCTGGCCGCAGGCCGGGCACGGCACGTTCACCCAGTCCTCGGCGGCGGCCAGCGGGGACACCCCCCGGGGCAGCAGGTCCAGGCCGCGCAGGTCGGGAAGCAGCACCGGCAGCTGGCCGTCCGGCACCGGGACCTCGCCGCAGGACGGGCAGTGCACGATCGGGATCGGGGTCCCCCAGAAGCGCTGCCTGGACACCAGCCAGTCCCGCAGCCGGTAGCTGACCGCCGCCTTGCCCAGGCCCTTGTCCTCCAGGATCGCGGTGATCGCCGCGATCGCGTCCGCCTTCGCCAGCCCGTCGATCGGGCCGGAGTTCACCAGCGTGCCGTCGCCGGCGGTGGCGATCCCGGTCAGCGCCGGGTCCGGCTCCCCGGTGTCCACCACCACCCGCACCGCCAGGCCGTGGGCGCGCGCGAAGTCGAGGTCGCGCTGGTCGTGCGCGGGCACCGCCATGATCGCCCCGGTCCCGTAGTCGGGCAGCACGTAGTCCGCGGCCCACACCGGGATCCGCTCGCCGTTGACCGGGTTGACGGCGTAGCGGCCGAGGAAGACCCCGGTCTTCTCCCGTTCGGTCGACTGGCGCTCGATGTCGGTCAGCTTCCGCACCTGCTCGACGTAGCCGCGCAGCGCCGGCAGCCGGTCCGGCGCGCACAGCTGCTCGGCCAGCGGCGAGTCAGCGGCCACCACGAAGAACGTCGCCCCGTACAGCGTGTCCGGCCTGGTGGTGAAGACCGTGACCGGCTCGTCCCTGCCCTCGATGGCGAAGTGGACCTCGGCTCCCTCCGAACGCCCGATCCAGTTGCGCTGCATCAGCAGCACCCGGTCCGGCCAGTGCCCCTCCAGCCGGCTCGCGTCCGCGAGCAGCCGGTCGGCGTATTCGGTGATCTTGAAGTACCACTGGTTCAGCATGCGCCGCACCACCTCGGCGCCGCAGCGCTCGCACCTGCCGTTGATGACCTGCTCGTTGGCCAGCACGGTCTGGTCGACCGGGCACCAGTTCACGTACCCGTCCCGGCGGTAGGCCAGGCCGCGCTCGTAGAAGCGCAGGAACAGCCACTGGTTCCAGCGGTAGTAGTCCGGGTCGCAGGTCGCCAGCCGCCGGCTCCAGTCGAAGGAGGTTGCGTACCGCCGGAACGACGCCGCCTGCGTCTCGATGTTGGCGTAGGTCCAGTCGGCCGGGTGCGAGTCGTTCCTGATCGCCGCGTTCTCCGCGGGCAGGCCGAACGCGTCCCAGCCGATCGGGTGCAGCACGTTGCGGCCGCGCAGGAAGTGGTACCGCGCCAGCGCGTCGCCGATCGCGTACGCCTCGGCGTGGCCCATGTGCAGGTCCCCCGACGGGTACGGGAACATGTCGACCAGGTAGAACCGCTCCCTGGGGTCGGCCGGATCCTCGCTGGCCCGGAACGGGTCGAGCTCCGCCCAGCGGGCCTGCCACTTCTCCTGGACGTCGCGGGGGTCGTAGCGCTGCGCCACCTCGGCGCTGTCGGCCGCTGTCATCTCTTCCTCGCCATTGAATCGGTCCGGCCCCGTGGGGCGGCGGTGGGCTGCCGCAATGAAAACGCCCCCCGGGATACGAGGGGCAGCCACGCCGGCGGAGTCAGGTCGGCGCGGCTAGGTCGCAAGCAGCCGGACGGCACGCATGCGCACAGGATATCGCACCCGCGGGGCGCGGCACCGCGGGTTCACCGCCCCGGGGGGCCGGCCCGGGCCGGCCGCGGTGCGTCGCCGACGGCCACGGGCAGGCCGACCAGGCGCCATTCCGGCATCCCGCCGGTCAGGCGGCGCGCGGCGCGGCCATGCGCCCGCAGCAGGCGGACCGCGTCGTGGGCGAACACGCAATAGGGGCCGCGGCAGTAGGCGACGACCTCGGCGCCGCCGGGCAGCTCGGCGAGCCGCCGCTCAAGCTGGTCGATGGGGATCGAGATCGCGCCGGGAATGTGCCCGGCGGCGAACTCCGCGGCCGGGCGCACGTCGAGCACGACGACGTCGCCCGCCCGGGCGCGGCGCAGCAGCTCGGCGCGGGAGACCTCCTCCACGCCGCCGCCCAGGTAGGCGTCGCGGGCGGCGGCGACCTCGGCCAGCAGCGCGGCGGCGACCTCGCGGACCCGCGCGGACAAGCGGGCGACGTCGTCGCTGGCCAGACCGTAGAAGACGCGGGTGCCCTGCTTGCGGGCCGACACCATCCGCGCGTGGCGGAGCACCTGCAGGTGGGCCGAGCACGAACTCAGGCCCAGCCCGGCCTCGGCGGCGAGATCCTCGACGGTGCGCTCGCCCTGGGCGAGCAGGTCAAGCAGCTCCAGCCGCTTCGGGCTGGCCAGGGCCTTGCCGACGCGGGCGAACTGCTCGTACAGCCCCGCCTTCGCCTGCGGGTCCCCCATCCGGTCCTCCTCCGGTCCTCCTCCGGGCCGCTCCCTCGGGCAGCCTACCAGGAAGGCCTTTATATTCCTCTTTTACAAAGATCTATGTAAGATCGTAGCATGGACGACCGGAGAGGCTTCCCGACGACGGGGCCGCCTGCGGCTGCGGGGGCCGCCCCGGCCGACGCCCGCGGGGCCGCGGCGGGGCGCCGCCCGGATGCGGGGCCGCCGGCCGCGACCGCGATCGTGCCGGTCATCGACGAGGGGCTCGGCAACTCGGCCTACCTGGTGGACCTGGGCGACGGGCGCGCCCTGGCCGTCGACGCGCCGCGGGACCTGCGCGCGGTGCGGGCGGCCGCCCGAAGGCACGGGCTGACGGTCGCGTTCGCCGCGGACACGCACCTGCACGCGGACTTCCTGTCCGGGGCGCTGCAGCTGGCTGCGGACGAGGGCGCGCAGATCCTCGCGTCCGCGTCGGGGAGACGGGCCTTCGCGCACCGGGGGCTGGCCGACGGGGACGAGGTGGACCTGGGCGGCCTGACGCTGCGGGCCTGGGCCACCCCGGGTCACACCGCCGAGCACCTCGCGTACCTGCTGCTCGACGGCCGGCGCGTGCTGGGGGTGTTCACCGGCGGGTCGCTGCTGGTCGGCGCGGTTGCCCGCACCGACCTGGCTGGCGAGGACCACACCTGGCCGCTGGCCCGCGCCCTGCACCGCTCGCTGCGCAGGCTGCTCACGCTGCCGGATGACACGCCGGTGTACCCGACCCACGGGGCGGGATCGTTCTGCTCGGCGCCGCCCGGCGCGGACCGCGTCACCACGATCGGCCGGGAGAAGGCGGGCAACCGGCTGCTGGCCGCCGACGACGAGGACGCCTTCGCCGCGGCGCTGCTGGCCAGCCTGGGCCCCTTCCCGGCGTATTTCCTGCGGCTGCCCGAGCACAACCGCCGCGGCCCCGCCGTGCTGGCCTCCGACCCGCTGCTCGCCCCGCTCGCCCCGGCGCGGCTGCGCGCGCTCCTGGCCGCGGGCGGCCAGGTCATCGACGTGCGCCCGGTCCGGGACTACGCGGCCGGCCACGTCCCCGGCTCGCTGGCGATCCCGCTGCGGGAGGCGTTCGCGACCTGGCTCGGCTGGCTCGTCCCCGACCCTGCCATCCCGCTGGCCTTCGTCCTCGGCCCCGGCCAGGACCCGGCCGAGGCCGCCTGGCAGGCGCTGAAGATCGGCTACGAGAACCTGGCCGGGACCCTGGCCGGCGGCATGCCCGCCTGGCGGGCCGCCGGGCTGCCGGTCGCGGCCACCCCGGTGCTGGCTCCCGGGCAGGCAGACCCGGCCGCCGTCCTCGACGTGCGGCAGGCCAGCGAGTACGCGGCGGGGCACCTGCCGGGCGCGGCCACCATCGAGCTGGGCGCGCTGGCGGGCCGGGCCGGCGAGCTGGCGGGCCGGCCGGTGGTGGTCATGTGCGGGCACGGCGAGCGCGCCGCCAGCGCCGCCAGCGTGCTGGAACGGGCCGGGCACCCCGACGTCGCGATCCTGCCCGGCGGCCCGCAGGAGTGGGCCGACGCCACCGGCCGGACGCTGGACGGCGGCCCGTGAGCCGGCCTGCCCCGGGCCCGGGTGCCCGGGCCGCACCGCCGGGGCCGCCCCAGCTCGGGCTGCGGCAGAACTGGCTCCAGTTCTCGCTGTTCACCGTCATCACCGTGCTGATCGGGATGACCATCGGGGTGGAGCGGGTCGCCCTCCCGCCGCTGGCGAAGGACGCCTTCGGGATCACCTCGGTCCTGTACACCGTCTCGTTCGTCTCCGCGTTCGGCGCGGTCAAGGCCGCGATGAACCTGGTCTCCGGCCGCCTGTCCGACCGCCACGGCCGCAAGATGCTGCTGCTGGCCGGGTGGGCCTTCGGCGTCCCGTACGCCGTGCTGATCATCGCCGCCCGGGCGTGGTGGTGGGTCGTCGCCGCCAACCTCTTCCTCGGCGTCAACCAGGCGCTGACGTGGACGATGTCGGTGACCGCCAAGATCGACCTGGTGGGCCCGGTCCGCCGCGGGCTCGCGGTCGGCATCGACGAGTCCGCCGGGTACGTGGGCACCGGCCTTGGCGGCCTCGCCGCCGGGCTGCTCGCCGCCGCCTACGGGCTCCGCCCCGCCCCCTACCTGCTCGCCCTCGGCGTGGTCGCCGCCGGGGCGCTGGTCACGGCCGGGCCGGCGCGCGAGACCCTCCCCTGGGCCCGCGCCGAGGCCGCCGCCCGGCGCGACGCCGGGGAGGCCCCGGCACCGCAGCCGCCGCTGGGGCGGCTGGCCGCCTACATGAGCTGGCGGGACCGCAGCATGCTCGCGGTGTGCCAGGGCGGGATGTGCAACAAGTTCGCCGACAGCCTGGTTGCCGCCTTCCTCCCGCTGTACTTCCTGCGCCGCGGCCTGACCGTGCCCGCCGTCGGCCTGCTTGCCGGGGTCTACGCCTGGGTCTGGGGCCTGGGCCAGGTCGCCGCCGGGGCGCTAGCCGACCGGATCGGCCGCAAGGCGCCGATCACCGCCGGCACCGCGCTCATCGGCGCGGGCATCGCCGTGATCGCCGCGACCGGGACCCGCCCGCCGTGGTTCGCGGGCGCCGCCGTCATGGGGGCCGGGATGGCGCTGGCCTACCCCAACCTGATCACCGCGGTCGGCGACACCGCGCATCCGGCGTGGCGCGGCGGGGCGCTGGGCGTCTACCGGCTATGGCGCGACGGCGGCTACGCCGTCGGCCCGCTGATCCTCGGCGGCATCGCCGCGGCGGCCGGCGTCGCCGCGGCGCTGTGGGCCGCCGCGGCCATCATGGCCGCCTCCGCGCTGGTCCTGCTGCTGCTGCTGCAGGAGACCGACCCGCGCCGGCGCGCCGGCAGGCCCGCCTGGGAGCGCGACCCCCGGCTGGTCGCCCCGTGACCAGCCGGGGCCGGCGCCGCCGCGCGGGACGCCGCGCCCGGCTAGCGGCCGGGCCCGGCGCGCGGCGCGCCGGGCCGCCCAGGGGCGGCGCGCGATCCGGCAGCGCGCGGCGGGTCAGGCTGCCAGCGCCCGCTGGACGTCCCAGTCCGGGCGCAGCGGCATGCCGGACCTGCCGTCGGGGTGCAGCCGGACGCACAGCACCTGGTGCAGCTGGATCTGGTTCCGCTCGAAGCCGAGCCGCGAGCCGGCCATGTACAGCCGCCACACCCGGGCCGTGCCCTCGCCCACCTCGCCGACCGCCTCGGCCCAGTGCGCGTCCAGGTTGGCGCACCACCCCGCCAGCGTCTTCGCGTAGTGCTCGCGCAGGTTCTCCTCGTGCCGGACCTCGAATCCGGTGTCGTGCATCAGCGAGATCAGGTAGCCGGGACCCGCCAGCTCGCCGTCGGGGAACACGTACCTGTTGATGAACCCGCCCCTGAGCAGGCCGGGGCCGGTGTTGTCCGGCCGGGTGATGCAGTGGTTGAGCAGCCGGCCTCCCGGCTTGAGCTTGCCGAGCAGGAAGGCGAAGTAGGAGGGAAGCTGCTGCCTGCCGATGTGCTCGGTCAGCCCGATCGAGCTGACCGCATCGAAGCCGGACTCCGGCACGTCCCGGTAGTCCAGGTGCCGCACCTCGGCCAGGCCGGACAGCCCCTCCCGCTCGATGGCGGCCTGCGCCCAGGCGGCCTGCTGGGCGGACAGCGTGACGCCCAGCGCCCTGGCGCCGTACTCGCGTGCCGCGTGCATCACCATGCCGCCCCAGCCGCAGCCGACGTCGAGCAGGCGCATCCCCCGCCGCAGCCCGAGCTTGCGCGCCACCAGGTCGAACTTGTGCTGCTGCGCCTCTTCCAGGGTGGCGTCCTCGCGCGGGTAGCAGGCGCAGGTGTAGGCCATGGTCGGCCCGAGCACCCACTCGTAGAACCGGTTGGACACGTCGTAGTGGTGCGAGATCGCGCTGGCATCGCGGCCCTTGGAGTGCCGCCGGCCCGCCAGCCAGCGGCGGTTCACCCTGACCTCCTGCGGCGGCGGCGGCATCCGGCGCAGCAGCAGCTTCGGGCCGCCGAGGGCGCGCAGCATGCGCAGCTTCTCCGCCGCGCTCAGGCTCGCCGACTGCGCCCCGGTCAGCCGGGACAGCGCCTGGTACATGTCGCCGTCGACGTCCAGGTGCCCGGACACGTAGGCCCTGGCCAGGCCGAGCGCGCCCGGCGCCTGCGCCAGGTAGGCCACGGCGGCCGGCGAGCGGACCGTGATCTTCACCGGGGACCCCGGCTGGCCGGCCCGGCTGCCGTCGTAGGCCGCGAACTCGACGGGGGCGTCGGGTCCCGCGACCGCCTCGAACACGTCCGCCAGTGCCATCGTGGATGTTCCTTCCGCTCGGTGATCTAGCGCGCCATGACGCACTTGTCGTAGAGGGTGAGCAGCCGCCCGCCGCCGTCGTAGCGGCGCTTGAGCGCGGCGTAGGCCTCGCCGTTGTAGCGACGGGCGAAGTCCGCGGGGGTGTAGAACGACGTCGAGTACAGCGACTTGTGTCCGCCCAGCCGCGCGACCTCGTGCTCCACCAGGCGGTTGTGGTAGCCGTCCGCCTCGCCCGGCGGCAGCGGCACCAGGCCCCAGAACCCGAAGTTCACGTACACCTCGCCGGGCCGCAGCGGGTACAGCGTCCACGGGCGCCCGCTGCGCAGCCGCAGCGGGCACATCCATACCGGTGTCATCCCCACATTCGCGGCGAAGAACCGCAGGAACTCCGCGCCGCGGCCGACCGGTATCTCCACGTCCTGGATGACCGCCTCGCGCGGCGGGCGGCGCCGCCGCGCGTTCAGCGCGTCGCTGAGGCCGTGGCGCCGGTCGAAGGCGACCAGCCTGCGGTAGACGTCCGAGCGCCGGTACCGGCGCGGCCACAGCCGGCGCACCAGCGGGTGCTGCACGCCGAGGCCGCGCGAGCACCAGAACCAGTCGGTGTCCCAGCGCCACAGGTAGTCGCGGATGCTGAGGAAGTCCTCCTTCTCGCGCCGGACCGACTGGTAGTAGATCTGCGGCCCGGTGTAATCGCTGCGCCACGGCGCGACGTCGCTGTAGGCGCCGACCGTGAGGTACAGCTCGCCGAGCCCGAACGCGGTCCCGTCGACGAAGTCGGCCCGGTGCCCGCGGAGGCTCCGGTCCGCGGCGATCTGGCCCACCGCGTCCATGCACGCCTCCGGGGTGCCGAACCGGAAGTGGCGCAGGTGCACGAAGGGCCGCACCGGCTCCAGCTCGATCGTGACGGACAGCAGGTAGCCGAGCGTCCCGTAGCAGTTCGGGAAGCCGCGGAAGAGGTCCGCATGCTCGTTGGCGGCGGTTGCGGTCACGACGCGCCCGTCGCCGGTCAGGATCTCCATCTCCAGCACCGACTCGTGCGGCATGCCGTTGCGCAGCGAGGTGGCCTCGATGCCGAGCCCGGTGACCGCGCCGCCGACCGTGATCGTCTTGAGCTGGGGCACGACCAGCGGCATCAGCCCGTGCCGCAGCGTCGCGTCGCACAGGTCCTCGTACGTCGTCATGCCGCCGGCCCACGCGGTCCTGGCGGCGGGGTCCACCCGCAGCACGCGGCCGAAGGCGGAAACGTCGAGCCTCGCGGCGCTGCCAGCCCTGCCGGCCTGGCCGGCCGCGGCGGCGGCCCCGCCAGCGGCGTCGGGGTCGCGGAACCGGAACAGGTTCGACGTGCGCTTGGCCAGCCGCACCGGCACGCCGGCCGGCAGGGCCGCGTAGGCGTCACGCAGCCTGGCCACCGCCGCCGCATGCGTGTCAGCGCTCATGCCGCGATCCTATCGGCGGCCGGCATCGCCGCGGCCGGCCTGCGCCGCGCCGCGGCCGGCCTCCGCCTCCTCGTCGCCGGCCTCCGCCTCCTCGTAGCTGGCGGCCACCTCCTCCGGCGTCATCGGCAGCCTGGCCAGCGACGGCGGCGCGCCGGCGGCGATGACCTGCCGCAGCAGCAGCGCCATCGAGTACCGCGGGTCGTCGGCGAGCGCGCGGTCGAGCGCGACGTTCGCCAGCGCCCCGTCCCCGGACTGCCAGGCGACGAACGCCAGCAGCGCCGCGGGCGCGGCCACGTGCCCCGGCTGCGCCCTCCTGGTCACGTCGGTCCACAGCCGCAGGTGCGCTTCGGCGTAGGCGGGATCCATCCGCGCCCAGGCATCGTCCCTGACCCGCAGGTCCCGCAGCGCCACCGTGAGCCACGCCACCTCGTCGTCGGTGGCGGACCCGCCGCCGCGGTAGCTGGCGATCATGGCGCCGACCGCGGCCAGTCCCTCGGCGGCGACCAGGCGCCGCGCGGCGCCGCGGCGCGGCGACGTGCGGACGGTGGCGAGCAACCGGGCGGCATGCCGCTCGGCGCGCCGGGTGGCCCGGCGCATGGAGTCGGCGGCGCCGCCGCGCACCGGCGCGACGCGCGCGGCCACCTCGGCCCGGCCGGGCAGCACCGGGGCGCCTGCGCGCGCCATCGCGGCGGCGGCCGGATGGGCCGCCGGGTCGACCGGCACCCCCTCGGCCGGGCAGCACGCCGGGTTGCCGCACAGGTAGGACCAGTAGCGCCCGTCCTCGGCCCGCAGCACGTCGAGCACCTCGATCCCGGCCCGGGCCGCCGCCTCGCGCAGCGCGGCCGCCAGCGGGGCGACCAAGGCGTCGGGGCCGTACCCGACCGCCACCACCCCCGTCAGCCGCCGCGAGCAGGCGACGCCCAGGGCGTGCGCGGCGATGTCCGCGGCCGCGGCGGCGTCGGGAGGATCCGGCAGGTCATAGCGGAGCGTGACCTTGATGCGGTGCCGCGGCGGCCCGGTGCCGATCACGACCAGGCTGGATGCGGGCATGAACCCGAGCAGGTGCGGCACGACCGCGAGCAGCGCCTGCGGCGTGTCGGCCCGTACCCGGGACGGTGCGATGGTTTCGGTCATGCAGCCAGCGTGCGGCCGCGGCGGGGCGGCCGCCGGGCCGTGATCCGTGCCTGTGGATAAGTCGCGGCGTTATCCACAGGATGGGGATGGCCCTTGACGCGGGGCCGTGCCGCGGCCGGATGGCTACAGCCGGACCCCGAGCAGGGCGTCCACGGCGTCCCGGACCAGGCGCGCGCCGGAGAGGTCGGCGGGGGTGATCCGCGTCGGCGGCAGCGCCAGCAGCGCGTCGGCCCAGCGATCGACGACGGCGAGCGCGCCGGGCGCGTCGAGGTCGTGACGCAGGCGGGCGCGCACCCCGGCGAGCGCCTCCTCGGCGGCGGCCGACGGCGCCGCGGCCGACGGCGCCGCGGCGGGTTCCCGCGGCCAGGCCGGCGCGGCCGCGGCCTCGGCGCGGGCCAGCGCGCCGCGCCAGCGGGCCAGCCGGGCCTCGGCGTCGGCCAGGCCCGCGCCGGTCCACTCCCAGTCCGAGCGGTAGTGGTGCGCGAGCAGCGCCACCCGGACCGCCATCGGGTCGGTGCCCGCCTCCAGCAGCCGGCTCACGAACACCAGGTTGCCGAGCGACTTGGACATCTTCTCGCCCCGGTAGCCGACCATCCCGGCGTGCAGGTACGCCCGCGCGAAGACTCCGCTGCCCCGGGGGGACGACCTTCCCTGTCCCCCCCGCGATGGCCGCGCCGGGGCCAGCGCGACGCGGGCGTGCGACGCGCTCATCTCGTGGTGCGGGAACACCAGGTCGGACCCGCCCGCCTGCACGTCGAAGGCGGCGCCCAGGTACTCGGTGGCGATCGCGGCGCACTCGACGTGCCAGCCGGGCCTGCCGCGGCCGAACCGGGAGTCCCAGGCGGGCTCGCCCGGGCGTTCCGCGCGCCAGACCACGACGTCCAGCGGATCCTTCTTCCCCGCCCTGCCCGGGTCGCCGCCGCGGCTGGCGGCGAGGTCGGCCATCTCCGCCGGGCCGTAGCCGCACGGGGTGCCCGGCCCGGACAGCGCGCCGAAATCCGGGTCGGCCGACCTGGCGAAGTAGACGTCCTCGTCCACGTTGTACAGCGCGCCGCGGGCGGCCATCCGCGCGGCGAACCTCTCGATGACCGGCAGCGCCTCGACCGCCCCGACCAGGTGCGTCGGCGGCAGGATGCGCAGCGCCTCCATGTCGGCGCGGTAGCGCCGGATCTCGCGGCCGGCGAGCTCGCGCCAGTCCTCGCCGTCCCGTGCCGCCCGCTCCAGCAGCGGGTCGTCGACGTCGGTCACGTTCTGCACGTAGACCACGGCGAACCGGGACGGGCGCGGGCCGGGTGCCCCGGCGTCGGGGGCCGCATCCAGCCAGGCGCGCACCAGCAGGTCCCAGGCGGCGAAGGTGGCCGCATGCCCGATGTGCGTGGCGTCGTAGGGGGTGATGCCGCAGGCGTACAGCGTGGCCACCGGGCCCGCCGCGGCCGGGACGAGCTGCCCGGTGGCCGTGTCGTGCACCCGGGGCGCCGGCCCGCTCCCCGGCAGTTCGGGGACGTCCACGCGGCGCCAGGAGTCCATGGTGGTCAGGTTATCGCGGGGGGCGGCCGGCGGACCCGGGTCGCCTGCTCGAAGGCGTAGCCGAGGGCGATCAGCCGGCGTTCGGTCCAGCGGGGCCCGATGAAGGAGACGCCGACGGGCAGGCCGGACACGTAGCCGGCCGGCACGGTGACCGAGGGGCATCCGGCCACCGCGGCGGGCCCGGTGGTGTGGAACACGTCATGGTCCCCGAGCACGTAATCGGTCAGCCAGGCCGGGTTGGCGGTCAGGGCCACGATGGCCTCCAGGCCGTGCTCGGCAAGCGGCGCCGCGACGGCGGCACGGGCCAGCCTGGTGGCCTCGCGGCGCGCCGACAGGTAGCCGGGGTCGGCCAGGTCGCCGCTTGTCGCCTCGGCCTGCTCGAAGGTCTCCTGGCCGAACCTGGACAGCACCAGGTCCGCGTTGCGCTTGTTGAAGTCGATGAGCTCGGCCAGGCTGCCGGGGACCGCGAAGCCGAGGCCGGCCAGGTAGGCCAGGTAGGCGTTGATCCCGTACTTGAACTCGCACCGCAGCGCGGCGAACTCCGGCTCGGCGACCGCATCCGCGCCGGGCAGCGACACCGGATCGGTGACGGCGGCGCCGAGCGAGCGCAGCGTGGCGACGGCCGCCTCGAGCACCGCGGCGGTCGCGGCGCCGGCGGCGGCCGAGCCCGCCCGCCAGATCCCGATCCTGGCGCCGTCCAGCGCCGCCGGGTCGAGGTCCGCGGTGAACGAGGTGCGCGCCGGGTCACCCCCCGCTCGTTCGGCGAAATGATCATCGCCGGGTGGGACGGGGTCCTCGGGGTCGGCGGCGGCCAGCGCGGACAGCAGCGCCGCCGCGTCGGCCACGCACGCGGCCATCGGCCCGGCGGTGTCTTGCACCGGGGAGATCGGCACGATGCCCCGGCGGCTGACCAGCCCGCTGGACGGCTTGATGCCGACGATGCCGCAGGCGCTGGCCGGGCACAGCACCGAGCCGTCGGTCTCGGTGCCGACCGCCAGCGGCGCCAGCCCGGCCGCCACGCCGGCCGCCGAGCCGGAGCTGGACCCCGACGGGTTGCGCGGCAGCGCGTACGGGTTGGCGGTCTGGCCGCCGAGCGTCGACCAGCCGCTGGTCGCGTGGGTGGACCGGAAGTTGGCCCACTCCGACAGGTTGGCCTTCCCGGCGATCACCGCGCCGGCCGCGCGCAGCCTCGTCACCAGGAACGCGTCGCCGGGCTCGGCGCTCAGCAGCGCAGGCGAGCCCGCGGTGGTCGGCATGCCCGCCACCTGGATGTTGTCCTTGACCAGCACCGGGATGCCCTCCAGCGGCCCGCGCGGCCCGTCCGCGGCCCGCGCCGCGTCGCTGGCGGCCGCCTCGGCCGCGGCACCGGGATTCACCGTGATGACCGCGTGCAGCGCCGGGTTCAGGCGGCTGATCCGCTGCAGGTAGAAGCCGGTCAGGGCCGCCGAGGTGAGCGCGCCGGAGGCCATCGCCGCCTGCAGTTCGGCCAGCGACGCGCGGCCGGCGCTGATCCGGGTGCCGGGGATCAGGTCGCGGGACAGCGGCATGGCGGAAGGATAACCGCGCCCGGGCGCGGACGCGCTGCGGGCGCTCAGGTGGCGGCGGCACGGAGGCGGTCGCTGATGGCCCGCGCGGCGCCGCGGACCTGCAGCAGCAGCCGGTCCTGCAGCGGGGCGGGCGCGCGCACCAGCGGCGACGGCACGGTGAGCGCGGCCATCATCCGCTTGCCCTGCATCACCGCGGCCGAGGCGGCCCACACGCCCTGCTCGATCTCCTCCACGCTGACCGCCCAGCCGCGCTGCGCCGCGACGGCGACCTTCGCGTGCAGGCTGGCGGCGGCCTCCGGATCGCGTTCGGCCAGCGGGGCCAGGTACTCGCCGCGGACCTCGGGCGGCAGCCCGGCGAGCAGCAGCCTGGTGCTGGCGCCCCGCTCCAGCGGGAGCGGCTGGCCCGGCTCGAACGCGATGCGCAGCCGCCTGGCGGACTCGACCCGATGCACGCACACCGGGGACCTGCCGATCAGGCGGACCAGGATGACGGTCTCGCCGGTCTGCTCGGCAAGCCGGGCCATCACCGGGTCGGCGATGTCGATGAGGCTCTCCGCGGCCTCGGCCGCCCTGGCCAGGCCGATGAACCGCGGCGACAGCCGGTAGCGGCCGCGCTGGTCGCCCGCCAGCAGCCCGGTCTCGCGCAGCAGCGTGATGTAACGGTACACGCTGGGCAGCGCGATCCCGGTGGCGGCGGCCAGGTCCCGTGCGGTGAGCGTGTTGCGGTCGGCGGAGAACGCCAGCATCAGGGCGAGGACGCGGCGTGCTCCCTCGCAGCCGTGCGCGCCGCTCGCCTCCGGTGGCATCTTGACCGCCGAGGCCCTGGCCATGGTCCTTCTCGGATTGTCAGAACGTGGCTATCGGGAGATGATAAGGGCGCGGATGGTATACAGTCAACAGCATCAGGGCTTCGGCAGCCAGGAGACGTGCCCGGCCAGCAGCGCGTAGCCGACGAAGGCCACCGCGTCGATGAGGAAGTGCGCGACGATCAGCGGGGTGACCCGGCCCCACCTGCGGTACAGCACGCCGAAGATCGCGCCCATGACGGCGTTGCCGACGAAGCCGCCCGCGCCCTGGTACAGGTGGTAGGAGCCGCGGATCACCGCGCTGACCGCGACCGCCCGCCACGGCGTGACGCCCAGCTTGTCCAGCCGGGACAGCAGGTACCCGACGACCACGACCTCTTCCAGGGTCGCGTTCTGGAACGCGGACAGCAGCAGCACCGGGATGCGCCACCAGACGTCGGGCAGGTTCTCGGCGACCACGTTGAGCTCGACGCCCAGCCGGTACGCGGCCAGGTACAGGCCAAGCCCGCTGCCGCCGATGACCCCGGCGAGCACCGCTCCCCTGGCCAGGTCCCGGCCCGGCTGCCGTGCGTCCAGGCCGATCGCGGACGGCCGCTCCCCCGCCCTGGCCAGCAGGTACAGCACGAGGAACACCGGCGCGAGCGAGAGCGTGACGTTGGTGAGCTGCAGGAACAGGTCGAGCAGCGGCCGGCCGGGGGCCAGCGAGCCGTTCAGCACGGCGTGCTGCGTGCCGAGCGCCTGGCGCGCGGTCAGCGAGCCGATGAAGTTCACCAGGGCGTACACGCCGCTGGCGCCGAGCGAGACCGCGAGCACCGCGGCGATCTCCCAGCGCAGCAGCCCGCCCCGGGACGCCTGCCCGCCCCGGGACGCCTGCGCGGGCGGGGCCTCGCTCCCGGACGCCTGCGGGCTCCGGGACGCCTGCGCGGGCGGGGGCGTCCCGGCCTGCGGCGCGGCGCGGTCCCGGCGCTGCTGCGGCGGCGACGCCGGGCGCGTCCGGGCAGGCGGGCTGTGTTCGGTCATGGTCTTCCAGTATCGCCCGGCGGCGCCGCCGGAACTGCCGCGAAGCCCGGGCGCCGCCCCGGATGGGAGCCCGGGCGCCGCCCCGGATAACGGTATGGCTTTGGTGCTTCTGTGCGGCTCAGGCGGCCGAATTCGGCCGCCTTTCTCCTACAGAAGCACCAATTGCCTACAGTTAATCCTCGTGTGCCGGAGCGCCGGGACACCGATCCTCGCCTGCGGAGCGCCGGGACACGGACGGCCTCCTCCGGGCGCCGCCCGGCGCTGCCGCCGTCGCCCCAGCCAACTCGCCCGGCCACGCACTAAGCTCGATAGGTCAGCACGGACCGCGCCGACCCGGCGTGCATACCTTGCAGAGGTCACCATGTACCAGCCCTACCCGTCCGGCGGCGATTCCGTCGAGCCGCAGCGGCCCCAGCCTCCCGCGTCGGTGACGCGTGCGGTCCAGCTTATGTACGCGGGGGCGGCCATCAGCACGATCAGCCTGATCATCTCGCTGGCCGACATCGGCGGCACCAAGTCCGCGATCAGGAAGGCCCGCCCCAACCTCACCGCCACCCAGGTCAACCAGCTGAACACGCTCATCATCACGCTCGCGGTGATCTCCGGCGTGGTCGGGATCGGGCTGTGGCTGTGGATGGCCCGGGCGAACGGGCAGGGCAGGAACTGGGCACGCATCCTGTCCACGGTGCTGTTCGGCCTGGCGACCCTCGACCTGATCGGCGTGCTCAGCGAGCCCAAGACGGCGCTCGGCCTGGTGTTCCCGCTGCTGACCTGGCTGATCGGCGCGAGCGCGGTGTTCCTGCTGTGGCGGCCGGAGTCGGGCGCGTTCTTCAAGCCGCCGCAGGGGTTCGTGTGAGCTCCGCGGCGGTCGTGTTCTCGGCCGTCCCGACGCTGTTCAGCGGCGACGGCGACCTCGACCTCGACGCCAACCGCAGGCTGCACAAGTTCGTCGCCGGGCTGGTGGACGGGCTGTTCGTGGCCGGGACCACCGGCGAGTTCCCGGCGCTCGACGACTCCGAGCGGCTGTCCGTGCTGGAGGCGGCGCTCGCCGAGGCGGGCCCCGACCGCGTCATCGCGCACGTCGGCGCCGCCGATGCCCGGCACGCCGCCCGGCTGGCGCGGGCGGCGGCGGCCCGCGGCGCCACCCGCATCGCGGCGGTCACGCCCTTCTACCTGCCGGCCCGGCTGAGCGAGCTGACCGCGTACTACGTCCGCATCCGCGACGCCGCGCCCGGCCCCGAGTGCTACGCCTATATCTTTCCCGAACGGACGGGGGTTCGTCTGCCCCCGGCGCTGTTCGCCGAGATCGCGGGCAGAGCGGGACTGGCGGGAGCCAAGGTCAGCGGCTCGGCCGCGGCCGACCTGGCCGGCTACGTCGCGGCGGCGCCGGGACTGCGCATCTTCAGCGGCGACGACCGTGACCCGGCGGCGGCGATGCGGGCCGGCGCCGCGGGAGTGATCTCCGGCCGCAGCGCGGCCTACCCGGAGGTTTACGCGGCGCTGACCGCGGCGCTGCGGGCCGGCGACGCGCGGGCGGCCGGCCGGGCGCAGCAGGCCATCGACCGCATCGTGGCCGCCGGGCAGAGCATCGGCCGCCTCAAGCACGCGCTGGCGGTGCGCGGCTTCGGCCCCGCGACCGCCCGGATGGCCGTCGACCCGCCGGACCCGGAGGTCGCCGACGTCATACCCGCCCTGGTGATGGCCTCGGCAGCGTTCTAGCCCGCCTGCCGGCAGGACCGGTAGCAGGAGAAGGCCGGCAGCGCCAGGCCGATCGCGACGGCGCCCGCGATCGTGACCAGCCCGCCGGCCAGCGCGCTGGTCACCGGGGAGGTCAGCGACCCGAGGGCGCCCGCCTCCAGGTTGCCGATCTGGCCGCCGCCGGCGCCCACCACGTAGTCGACCGCGAGCACCCGGCCGCGGAAGCCGTCCGGGGTGACCGTCTGCACCATGGTGCCGCGGAACACCACCGTGAACACGTCGGCCGCCCCGGCGACGGCCAGCAGCGCGAGCGTCAGCCACAGGCCCGGCGCGACCGCGAACCCGGCGAACGCCGCGCCCCAGGCCGCGACCGCGACGAGCATGCCCAGGCCCTGCCGGGAGACGTGGCCGGCCGGCCCGCTCACGGCCGCGCCGACCAGGCCGCCGACGCCGATCGCCGCGGTGAACAGGCCGAGGGTGCGGGGGTCGCCGCCGAACCGCTGCGCGTTGATGGCCGGGAACAGGGCCACCGGCAGGCCGAACACGGTGGCGTTCAGGTCGGCGAGGAACGCCCCGGTCAGCACCTGGCTGCGGCGGATGAAGCCGATGCCCGCGGCGACGGCGGCAAGGCCGGGCCGGGCCGCGCCGTCACGCGGCCGCATCGGCGGCAGCCGGGCCACCCCGTACAGCGCGGCGGCGAAGCTGGCCGCGTCCAGGAGGTAGCAGCCGCCGAGGCCGAGGTGCGGGGTGGCCGTGACCAGGCCTGCCAGCGCCGGGCCGACGGTCAGCGCGACCTGGCCGCTGAGCCGGTTCAGCGCCAGCCCGGCGGTCAGCTGGCTGGCGGGCAGCAGCGCCGGGATGAACGTGCTGCGGGCCGGGCGGTCCACGGCGACCAGCGCGGACTGCGCGGCGACCAGGAGATACAGCAGCCAGACCAGGCGCAGCCCGGCGAAGGCCTGGGCGGCGAGCGCCGCGGACACCCCGGCCAGGCAGGTGCTGGTGACCAGCACGAGCTTGCGGCGGTCGGCGGCGTCGGCGACCGGCCCGGCCGCCATCCCGACGGCCAGCGTCGGCACCGCCTGCGCCAGGCCGATGGCGCCGACCGCGGCCGGGGAGCGGGTGAGGTCGTAGACCTGCAGCGGGACCGCGAACATGGTCAGCGCGCCGCCGGCCGCCGACAGCGTCAGGCCGGCCCACAGCCTGCGGAAGGCGGCGGACTCGCGCAGCGGCGTGACGTCGGCGAGCAGCCGGACCCTGGCGGGCGCCGCCGGCGGGCGCTTCGGCGTCGTGTCGGTCACCCGGATCACTATAACAGAACTTATATAAGTGCTGTTATAGTTGCCGGATGAGCGAGCAACCGGCGCGCGACCCGACCGAGCACAGCCGGTGGCGGCCGCTGCGGCTGCTGCTGGACGCGATGGACGCCGACATCGCCCGCGTCTACGCCGAGGCGCGGATCGGCGGGCTCAAGCCGAGCTGGGTGATGGAACTGCTCCGGCTGCACGCGCGCGGCCCGATGACGATCGCGGAGCTGGCCAGGTCGGTCGAGCGCACCCACTCGGCGATGAGCCAGAAGGTGGCCGCGATGCGCGCCGCCGGCTGGGTCCGCACCGGCGCGGGCAGCGACGCGCGCAGCAAGACCGTGACGCTCACCGCCAAGGCGGCCCGGGTCACCGGCCTGCTGGCGGCGGAGTGGCGGGCCACCGAGGCGGCCGTCGCCGACCTCGAGGCGGAGATCCCCTACCCGCTGAGCCGGGCGGTCGCCGACATCGCCGACGCGCTGCGCCGCAAGAGCTTCCACGACCGGATCGCCGAGAAGCTGAGCGCCGACCCGGCATGGATTTCCCGAAACCAGGGCAAGCCGGCGTCAACCGGACGCGCAGGTGGCGCGTCATTGTCGTAGGGGTCTGGCGAGAGCGGGCGCCGGCCTCCCAGCGGCTCGGCAGGCGTGCGGGTGCCGAGCAGGCAGGCCCGGCGAGAGCGGGGCGCCGGGCCTGGCCCGGCGAGAGCGGGGCGCCGGGACCTGTCCGTGGCAGGCCGCGGCCTGTCACGGGCCCTCTCCGGCCGCCGCGCCGTCCAGGACCTGGTGCGCGCGGGCGATCAGCAGCGGGACGGCGCGCCCCTCGTGCTCGAACCCCTCGCCGACCGTCTTGCGTTGCAGGTAGCGCGCGTGAATGCCCTCGAGCACGACGGCCAGCTTGAAGTAGCCGAACGCCATGTAGTACCCGATCCGCGAGATGTCGCGGCCGGTGCGCGCGGCGTAGGCGGCGGCGAACCCGGCCCTGGTCAGGAACCCCGGAGTGGCGGTGGCGTCGGTGGACACGCCGGGCGCCTGCGCCGTGCCGGCCGGGGCCAGCCAGCCCTCCTCGCCGGGGTCGGTCCAGTAGACCAGGGTGAGGCCCAGGTCGGCCAGCGGGTCGCCGAGCGTCGCCATCTCCCAGTCGACGACGGCGGTGATCCGCGGCCGCGGCGACAGCGTCACCAGCACGTTGTCCAGCCGGAAGTCCCCGTGCACCAGCGTCACCTCGCCGGCCGCCTCCGCGGCCCCCTTGTCTGGGAGCGCCGCCGCCAGCCTCGTCACCAGCTCCGCATACCCCGGCACCTCCCTGGTCGCCGACAGCTCCCACTGCCGCTGCCAGCGGTCGAGCTGGCGGGCGAGGTAGCCGGCGCCGCGGCCCAGGCCGCCGAGCCCGACCGCGGCGACGTCCACGCGGTGGATCGCGGCGAGCATGTCGGCCAGGCGCTGCGACAGGTCCGCCGCCTGGGCCCGGGTCAGCCCGGCGGTGTCGGCCCTGGTGCGCAGCACCGCGCCGGGCACATGCTCCATCACGTAGAACGGGGCGCCGATCACGTCCGGGTCCGCGCACGAGGCCAGCGGCCTGGCGACCGGCACGTCCGTGCCGGCGAGCGCGCTGATGACCCGGAACTCCCGCGACATGTCGTGCGCGGTGGGCAGCACGTGGCCGAGCGGCGGCCGGCGCAGCACGACCAGCCGGCGCCCGGCCGCCGCCGAGACCGTCAGCCGGTAGGTCAGGTTCGAGCGGCCGCCGGCGATCAGTTCGATGCCGGCCAGCCGCGCGGGGCCGCCGAACTCGGCGCGCAGCGCGTCGTTCAGCCAGCTCTCCAGGCGCGCGGGGCTGGCGATCCCCGGCGGAACGTGGCCGACTGTCATGGTCTACCGAATAGTAGACCGCCCGGGGCGGTAAATCTCTCGCCGCCTCCCTCTGGACTAATCCCCCGCGCTGACGTAAGCAGGTTGAAAGGGAGCTGAAGGTCTAGACCCGTTGATCCGGGAGGGAGCCGGCGTGTCAGACGCGTGGATGCCGGGCGCGAGGCGCATCCGAGCGGGGACCGACGGGGGACAACTCGGGGGAGGCGCGCCGCGCGTCGTCTGGCTGACGCTCGGCGCCGAGTCCAGGGACGTCTCGGTCTGGTCGGCGGCCCAGCGGCTCAACCAGGAGGACCGGCCCTGCCACCTGGTCTGGGACCCGCTGACCGGCGACGTCGCGCAGCTGGTGCCGATCGTGCGGGCCGGCTGCGCGCTCGGCGCGCCCGAGCGCCTCGACTGGATGCCGGAGCGGCTGCCGTACCGCAGGTCGGCGGTGAACACCGAGGGCAGGCTCTGCGTGCAGATCGCGGTGCTCGGCTCGTGCAGCGAGCCGTTCACCGGCTACCCGATGATCGGGCTCGGCGAGATCCTCGGCTGGCTCGACTCGTGGCGCATCCCCAGGTGCTGGCCGGCCGGGCCGCCGGCCCCGTACCGCCAGGCGCACCTGAGCACGCGCAGCCGGGCGCTGTGGGCCAGGGGCGGGCACTTCGGCGCCTCCCAGGTCCCCGATTGCGACTACATCGGGCCGGGCGGCATCGACATCGACCAGCTCCTGGCCGCGGGCCCGATCGCCGCGGACCTGCCGGAGCCGGCCGCCCCGCCCGCGATCCGGCTCGGCCCGCGCGCCCGGCGCGAGATCCCGGCCGCGGCCCCGTCGCTCACGGCCGCCGGGGTGTGACCGGCGCCGCATGCCCGACCTGTCAAGCACCCCGCGCACCACGCTGCGGCGGCACTCCGAGCGCGGAGTCGCCGACCGCGAGGCGCTGCACGCCGTGCTCGACGCCGGGCTGGTCTGCCACCTCGGGGTCGTCGCCGACGGCGCGCCGCGAGTGCTGCCCACCGCGTACGCCCGCGCCGGCGACCTGCTGTACCTGCACGGGTCCACCGCGAACGCGACCTACCGGGCGGCGGACGGCCGCCAGGTGTGCGTGACCGTCACGCACCTGGACGGGCTGGTCTGCGCGCGTTCGGTGTTCCACCATTCGATCAACTACCGCAGCGCCATGATCTTCGGTACGGCGCGGCTGGTCACCGATCCGGCCGAGCGGGCCGAGGCGCTGCGCGCCGTCACCGAGCACCTCACCCCGGGCCAGTGGTCATACGCGCGGCGGCCGACGCGCAAGGAGCTTGCCGCCACCGCGGTGCTGGCGGTGCCGCTGGACGAGGCGTCGGTGAAGATCCGCGACGGCGGCCCGCTGGACGACCCGGAGGACTGCCTGGCGGGCGTGTGGGCGGGCGTGGTGCCGGTGCGGATGGTGTTCGGCGAGCCGGAGCCCGACGCCGCGCTGCGGCCGGGGACCGCCGCTCCCTGGCACATCCGGCGGTACCGGGGGCGTGACACCACCGGCCGTTCTGCATAGCTGGCCTTCCGGGCGGCGTGAGGCCATACGCTGTGAGAGTGAGCGACCGGCTGGTGTGGATCGACTGCGAGATGACCGGGCTCGACGTCGAGCGTGACGCCCTCGTCGAGATCGCCTGCCTGGTGACCGACGCTGACCTCAACGTGCTGGACGAGGGCGTCGACCTGGTCATCAAGCCACCCGCCGACGCGCTGGCCGCGATGCCGGACGTGGTCCGCGAGATGCACACCGCCTCCGGGCTGCTCGCCGAGCTGCCGCGCGGGATCCCGGTCGCCGAGGCGGCCGGTCTGGTGCTCGGCTACGTGCGCGGACACGTCAGCGAGCCGAAGAAGGCGCCGCTGTGCGGCAACTCCATCGCCACCGACCGCTGGTTCATCGCGCGCGCCATGCCCGAACTCGACGCCTACCTGCACTACCGCATGATCGACGTGTCCAGCATCAAGGAGCTGGCGCGGCGCTGGTACCCGCGCGCCTATTACGCCTCTCCGGTCAAGCAGGGCGGGCACCGGGCGCTCGCCGACATCAAGGAGAGCGTGCAGGAGCTGCGGTATTACCGGGAGACGGTGTTCGTGCCGCAGCCGGGCCCCGACTCGGCGACCGCGCGCGACATCGCGGCGCGTTACGGCCTGCCCGGCCCGGTCTCGGCGGCCGGGCCGGGCAGGTGACGCGCGGGGCGCCGGGACCGCTATACTGGCCTTGGCCGCGCGATGTCCCTTGGGGCAGCGCGCGTTCTGTTGCCGTCGCCGGCGACGATGGTGGGCGTAGCTCAGCTGGTTAGAGCACCAGGTTGTGGTCCTGGGTGTCGGGAGTTCGAATCTCCTCGTCCACCCCACCGTTCATAGCAGATGACCTGCAGGTATGATGGGAGCACCAATTTTCGGCTAACCGATTGGTTAGCATTTTGGTTAGCAGGCCGGTGTGACGTCCATCACATGGAGTCTTGTGGCGCGTAGTGCCATGCTGCGTCGTGCAGTGTCCAGGCCGCTCCCGGGAGCCTCGCTGGAGCAGGCGCACAGACTCTCCCCTGCCAGGCGGTCGCGATCAGCCGCGGGTGTTCCCGCTGCTTACGCGCTCCTCCAGGTAGCGGAGGAGCGCTGAGGGGCGGAACCTGAGCTGCTTGCCGAGCCGGATGGCTTCGATGGCGCCGTTTTCCACGGTGTCGTAGAGCCAGCTTTTCTTGACCTTGAGCAGGGCGCAGACGTCGTCGGGGGTGAGCAGGTCGAGGTCCCAGTGGGGGCCTGGGGGCGGCGCTTGCTGCCCGGCCGCGCCGTTGGCGCGTGGTCCGGCGGTGCTGGCCGCGGTCTGGCGGGTCACGGCTCGGCTTCCAGTCCGGTTTCCCGGCCGGCCCGGTGCCCGGGGCAACGGGGTGTCCGGGCAGGCTCGGGCGGCGTGTGCGCGATGTCGCGGTCGGTGGCCGCGCGGTAGGCCTGCTCGACGGCGCGCAGCCGGGTGGCGATCCTGGTCTCGCGGGCGGCGATGGCCTGGCGGTTGCGCCGGCCCCAGGAGCCTTCGGGCAGGCTGTGGCCGAACCGCTCGACCTCGCGGAGGTGGGCTTCGCGCTCGCTGGCATGAGCGGCGATGGCGAACATGGCGATGGTGGCGGTGGCCTCGTCGAGGACGAGGATGACCGTCTGGGTTTCCGGGTCTCGGCGGACCAGGGCAAGGACCCGGGGGCCGTCGGTCTCGGGCCAGGCCTGCCCGGGGATACGGCGGCCTTGCCTGACCCGGTCGCGGAACTGCGCGAGGATCGCGTCGGCCCGGTCGATCTGGTCGCAGGCGGCAGCGAAGTTCTCGCCGACCGGGCCGAGGTCGGCGCCCCGGTTGATGGAGTATTGCAGGAGCCTGGCGGCCTGCGGCTGGTCCGGATAGGCGCCGGAGCGGGCGTGCTTGCGCAACTGGGTCTTGAGGCCTGGGTGGATCGCTCCGGTCTCGACGAAACGGACCAGGCCCCGGGCGAAGTCCGGTTCCTGTGGCCGGGCGGCCAGCCAGATGGCCAGCCGCCGGGCGGTCAGGTGGTCGACGATGGTGCCGCGGCTGTCGGCGTCGGCGATGCCGTCGGCGATGAGCCGTTCGTAGAGCGGCAGGTCAGGTAGCGGCCCGGCCTCGGGCAGCCGGTAGCCGGGTACTGCCGGAGGTTCTGCGCCGTTATAGGTCTGATACATCGGGCTCGCGGTGTTCGTCGGGGAGCTGGGCACGCTGCCGGCTGGTGGTCGTGATGCCGTGCCTGGCTGGTCAGCCGGCTGCCTGGCGGTCTGGCTGCCGGCCGGCTTGGTCCTGCTGACGGCTGATACCGCCGGGCGGCTGGCAGGCCCGCGCGGTCGCTTCGGGTGCGGTCAGGCCGGGCTGGCCGCCGGGCGCTGGCCGCGCCGTGCGGGCGGTCTGGTCGCTGGTCATGCTGGTGTCGCCGATCGTCAGGGTCATGGCTGCTCGCTTCCGGGTCGGGTCATGGTTCGGCTTCCGGGTCGGGCTCGGGGTCGCGGTGGCGGTCGTGCCCGGCGCGCAGGGCATCCTGGAGGTTCGCCCCGGCGGCCGGGAACCGGTCCTTGACCCAGTCGCTGGCGGCGATGACGACCACGTAGTCCGGCGGCCTGCGGCTGCCGGCCAGGCGGCCGGGGTCGCCGTCGCTGCCGCGGCCGGCCTGCTGGGCTGCGGGGCGGGGCCGGCGGGGCGCGGCGCCGGTCACTGCCCGGCCTCCCGGTCGGTTGCGGCCTGCGGCTGCCCGTGGGCAGGCTGGTCACGGTCCGGCATCGCCTGGTGCGGGGCTGCGGCGGGCCCGGCGGCGTGGCGTATCTGGACGGCGGCCTGGTCGTAGTCCCGGGCTGCCTGCAGGCGCCACTGGCAGGTGCCGCAGGACTGGCCGGCGCAGTCGGGGCATGCCGCGGCCAGGTCCCGCTTGTACTCGGCCGCCTCGTCGAGCGCCGCCAGGACCGTGGTGATGTCACTGGCGGGCAGGACGACGGCGTTGTGGCCGGCCGGTCTGGGCGGCGCCGGTGCGGTCTGGGGCGGTGCCGCCTGGCTGAGGGAGGGGCCGGACGGGTGGTCCAGGGTGCCGTCGTAGATGCGGCCCAGGTCGTTGATGAGCAGGATGGCCCGGGTGGCGTGCTCGGTGTCGCGGCGGGCGTAGCCGTGCTGGTGCAGTACGTTCAGGACGTCGGTGACCAGCCCTAGATCCATCCAGTCGCTGGTCATGCGCCCCTCCTGCGGCCGGCTCGGGCAGGCGGGCGGATGTCGGGAGCGACGCCGGTTCCGGCCGCGGGCCGGAAGCCGGCCCTGGGCCGGTAGCCGGGGTCATCGAGCAGGTCGTCGTCGAGGGCGGCGCCGGCGCACCAGTTCCCGGCGATGGCGCGCTTGCGGGCGGCGGTGGCGGCGGCGCGCTCGAAGCGGGTGCGTTCGGGGGCGCGCTTGTCCCACCACGCGCCGTACAAGCCGGCGACAGCGTCGCGCAGCCGGGGGCTGACGGTGCGGGCGTCGCCGCGGACCAGCTTGCGGATGGTCTTGTCGCTGATGCCTGTGGCGCGGGCGATGCGGGCCGGGCCGTGGCCCATCACGTGCAGGGCGCGCAGCCGCAGCCGGGTCCCGGCCGCGTCCAGCCGCGGGCGCGGCAGCGTGCGGCTGGTCACCGTGAGCACGGCGGCGGCGGTGCCCGGTTGTGCCCGCCTGCGGCCGGAGGCCAGGCCGCGGACGGTGGCCGGGGACAGCGCGGCCGCGGCGGCGATCGACCGGTAGGTCCCTGAGCTGCCCCACGTTTTCCGGACAGGGACCTTGCGGTTAATTCACGCTGCTCCCTGCCCGTTCAGGTACTCGTCCATGACTTCTTGCGGAGTCCTGTATCCGAGTCCCGAGTGGAGACGGGTACGA